>Ga0335069_10000637_pt1 | contig 57578 bp, 41 predicted proteins | sample Lox_Sample_11_FD_206714 | JGI IMG/M metagenome (GOLD analysis project Ga0335069, IMG submission 206714) | Soil microbial communities from Loxahatchee National Wildlife Refuge, Florida, United States - Lox_Sample_1.1 | ecosystem: Environmental > Terrestrial > Soil > Wetlands | place: USA... | reverse complement strand
GGCCGTCGTTCCCGATGTTGGCCCAAAGGGTCGCATTGAACGCGTAGGGAAGCTGCGCGGCGCTCTGCCACTTCACATGGGTGTCTCCGAACATCGCGTTGATGCCCGCCACGCCGTTCACCCGGTGAGGGATGTCATCCAGGGTGTGGACCAGGTCGGTCACCATGCTCTTGGACTGGTCCACGCTGGGCTGCTTGAGCGGCACCAGCAGCGACCAATCCTTGGCTGGAGATGTGTTGTCGTAGGTCACCGCCGGCAGCTTCTTTGAGCCCACGCCGGCCGGCACGGAGACCGTTTCCAGGGTCGTGGCCTGGGGGAAATAGCTGTAGCCGGAGCGGACGTTGTCGTCGGTGGCCGCGGCCCCGAAAGGCCAGGGCTGGGTGGTGCTGACAAAGTGCTCGTAGGTGTAGCTGTCCGAGGCGCCTTTCTTGTTGCTGGGGCAGTAGAAGACCTTTGGGTCGGGGATGGCCTTGGAGGACCACAGCGACCCCAGGTCGTAGGGCCCCATCGTGATAGTGGTGGGCGGCGAGACCCGCATCATCTCGTAGGGATACCACGAGTTGGCGTCCTTGAACTTGACGGCGGGGAGGACGCCGTTGTCGTCGTTATACATGACGATGCCGACGCCAATCTGCTTGAGGTTGCTGGCGCAGTTCACGCGGAGGGCCTTTTCCTTGGCCCGGCTCAAGGCCGGAAGCAGCAGGGCGGCCAGGATGGCAATGATCGCGATCACCACGAGCAGTTCGATGAGAGTGAAGCCTCCGCTCCTCCGGATTCGGCAACCGGCAAGGAAGCTGCGTGTCGCTTTGGCTGGTGTCATGTCACAACTAGGACCGATGCCGCATTATCTGTACCAGAAATGCGGGGCGGGTGCCATGCTAATTTGTGCAACATTGAGTGAGAATTGTGCATCCTGGCGGTGCGCATTTTTGACGGTCCTTTGCAGAATTTCAAACTTGTTGTACTTAGCGTCCTGCGGTAACCATGGTCATAGCTATGGGAACCCCGGCCCGGCAGCTCGCAAACTGGCGCTCTGAGTGCGCGGGAAGCCCCTATGCGATTCCTCTAACGCATCCTGACTCACCCCTAAAATGAAAACATACGCTGTCCTTCGACGCTTTCGCCCGTTGGTCGCTCCCGCCGCCATTGGCTTAATGGGTGTGCTTTGCTCGCCGGTTCGCGCGCAATTTGCCTTGCCGTTTTACGAACCCTTCCCAGCCACTTACACAAACGGCGGGGCTGCGGTGTTCAACCTCGACGGGGTGGATTACCCCAGCACCAGGGTGTCCGATACGCCAAACCCGTCCGGCACGGTTTGGAGCTATCACAGCACCATCGGCAATGGCAGCCTGCTCAACGTCGGTGGCGCTGCGCTGAGCTATCCTGGACTTTATCAGACCAATGGCTCGGTGGGGCTGTACGGGGCGTCCACTAACATTACCGGCGGTCGCGACGTGGGTTTCCCGTTCGTGCCGGTTGCCTCGGGCAAGCTCTACGCGTCGCTCCTGCTCAACGTACGCCAATGGCCGGTGGGCGAGAACCGGGTGTTGGTCGTGTTGAGCACCAACTCTACCATTACCGGCGCCGAACAAATCGGGCTGCTGATCAGTTGCACCAACTATCCTACGGACGGCATCACCAATCGCCTCTACGTCGTCAAGCACACCAGCTACACCTCCGGGGTGACCTCAAACGTGCCGCCCCAGTCACCCACCATTGATGCGGGCAGTACCCACCTGATCGTGATGCGATATACCTTCAATCATTCAAGTCCCAGCACGAACCTGGACGAAATTGCGCTGTGGGTGGATCCGGGTTCGTTGGGCGCCGCTGAGGGAGGCGTCCCGGCTCCCTCCATGACGGAGACCAACGGCCAGGACCTGAGTTCTCTTTCGAGCTTCTTCATCTTTCAGCACAACCAGACCACGGTGTACGGCTCCAGCTTCCTGATGGATGAGATCCGCCTGGGCACCACCTGGGCCGACGTGACGCCCACCAACGCTCCGTGCATCCGGGCGTTCATCGCTGCGAACCCGACCAATACGTCCGTGGTGGAAGGGGGAATGGCGAGCTTCACCACGATCGGCGGCGGGTCGGACGCGACTTTCCAGTGGCAGGTCAGCACGGACGGCGGGACGAGTTGGAACCCCGTGGCCGTGGGCTTCGGCGTGAACGCTCCAACTCTTATGATCCCGTCGGCGACGATGAACATGAATGGCAACAAGTACCGCTGCCAAATCAATGCCGTCAGTTGTGGCAACACCCTTACGAACTCGACCGCGGCAACCCTGACGGTAACGGCGCCGGTCGTGACGCCGCCGGGCGTTTTGGTGGACGACTTCTTCATCAAACGGGACCGCTTGAGCGGCCCCATCAACAGCACCAACTCGGTGTGGGTGACGGACACGTCCGGCTCCCTGTATGAGAACGCCGATCCGGACCCATTCATGCTGGTCGGGCACCCCCAGGACAGCGCCGCATGTGTGTGGCTCGGGTACTTCATCGAGAGCAACGTCGCTCCGGTCCACCTGGATGTCGGGCGTGTCCTCCAGGCCACCCTCGTTTTTACATCCTCAGGAAGCCAAATCGGGGTCACGAACGGGCTCCGGGTAGGCGTCTATGACCAGGCCGACGCCGGCATCCGGTTTACCGCTGACGGCACGGGGGTGAAGAACACGGCCGGCCTCAACGTCCGGGGGTACATGGCCGTTCAGGACTGGGAGGCGCCGACGTTCAACGCCGACCAACCGCAACAACTCTACGTGCGGGACAACATGGCCGACGGCAATTTGATGGGAACAACGGGGGATTACGCGTCGCTGGGACAGTCACCCCACGGTTTTTTAAACCTGCCCGCCTTTTCCGACGGCACCACCTATACGCTGGACTTCTATGTGGCGCGGATGGCCGCCAGCCGGTGCAGTGTTTGCCTGAACATCACGGGGGGCGGCACCAATTACGCCCTCACGGTGGCAGACCGGGATTATGGCTATCACCGCTTCGATTGTATTGCGTTACGTCCCAACAGCCTGCAGAGCACCGCCAGCGAGTTCGACTTCTCCGAATTCAAGGTTCAGGTGCTGCAAATCCCGCCCGCGCCCAAGGTGAATATTTCGCGCTCCGGCCCCAATGTGACACTGACCTGGAGCAACGGACCCATTTATGCGCCATACCGCCTGGAGAACGCGGCTGCTGTCAACGGCCCGTACGCCCCCATCAACGGCGCCAGCAGTCCGCTCACCTTTGCGGCTGGAGGGCAGGCTGGTTTTTACCGCCTGGTGTGGCCATAGGCTCAACGCCTTTCGCAAATCCAGCGCCGCCCTGTCCCGAAGGGACACTTGAGATTAGCCCAGCGCTTTAGCGACGCTTTAGCGTTGGGAACAGCGCGAGCGGATATCGAGTCCCGAAGGGACGGCTGAGCGGGAACGGAGAGCGCCCGTTCTCGGACGCAGCAGCTCCGGACGCCAGCAGGACGTTAGAAATGCGTTCACTGTTGCGGGCTCCTGCAATGCTGCGTCCGACGACGGGCGCGCTCCGCTTGCCAGCCGTCCCTTCGGGACTCGGGACGCGTCGGCTACATTTCCCAACGCTGAAGCGCTGGGCTAGCTTCGAACGTCCCTCCGGGACCGGGCCTCCGATCCGCTAAGCTTGCGAAGAGCCTACGGCTCAGCGCAAAAGCTTGTCGCGGTACTGCTTGGGCGACAATCCCGTGGCCTGTTTGAAGGCGACGCAGAAGCTGTTGGCCCGCTGGTAGCCGCAATCCTGGCCTATTGTTTCCACCTTCTGGTCGCGCTGCCCGAGCAGTTTCTTGGCGCGCTCGATGCGCACGCGGTGCAGCTCCTGGCCCGGGGTGCGGCCCAGGTGCTGCAGGAAGGCGGAATGCAGGCTGCGGCGGGACATCGCGGCAACGCTCACCAGGTCTTTCACGCTGATGGGCTCATGGCTGTGCTCCCAGATGAAGCGCACGCTGCGGGCGACGCCCGGATGCGCCACGGCCAGCAGATCACTGCTTTGCCGGGCCACCACGCCGGCGGCGGGCACGCGAACCGGGTGCGCCGGCGCGCGCTGGCCGTTCATCAGGCGGTCCAGCAGCTCGGCGCCGCGATAGCCCAGCACCTCCAGGTTCGTGTCCACGCTGGAGACCGGGATGTGCATGGCGTCGGGCGCCATCAGGTAGTTCTCGGCGCCGACCACCGCGACCTGGTCCGGCACGGCCAACTGGGCGTGTTCGCAGGCTTCAAGCACGTCCAGGGCGAGCTGGTCGTTGGCGGCGAAGACGGCGACGGGGTAGGTCCGCTTCTTCAGCTCGCCCGCCAGCCACGCGCGTTTGCGTTTCCACTGGTCGCGGTCGGTGCGGAAGTCCGGGGACTCATGCCATTTGAGCCAAAGGCACGCATGGCCGGCGCGATGCAACGCGCTGACGAACGCATCGCCGCGCTCGTCGTAAGACCAGTTGGCCGCGTCGCTGTAAAAGACGAACTGGCCGAAGCCGCGGGAGAGGAAGTGGTCGGCCACGAGCTGCGCCGCATGGGCGTGGTCCTCGAGCACGCGGGGGAAGTGCAGGTGCGGGCGGCGGAAGCTGAAGTCCACCGTCGGCCGGTTCTGGCGCTCGACGAATTCCGCCAGCTCGTCCCAGGCGCCGAGCCAGGCGAGAATGCCGTCGCCGATCCAACCCCAGGGAACGACCTTCTCCCGGGCCAGGTTGGCCGAGAGCGACCACGAGTGCTCCTGCGCGTAGGCCTCGATGCCCCGGTGCAGGCGGTAGTCGTACCACCCCAGCGCAATCAGGACCCGCCGCTGCGTCTTGCGCCTGTTCACGATGCCGAATTACTACCGGGCGGGCGGGACCCCGTCCACCTGTGAATTCTGGACCACGAAGGACGGTCCTTTCTCCGCTGACACGCGCACCTTCTTCAGGTGTACGGCGTCGGCGTTGCGGATCAGCAGGCCGGTCGTGGCGGCGGTGATCCGGACGTTCTCCAGGACGACGTCGCGCACGTGGCTTTCCGGCAGGCCAACGATCACGCCGGCCTCTTTCGTGCTCGCGGCCTTTAGGTTCTTGATTCGGATATTGCGGTAGAGCGGCGTGCCGGCGGTCACGGGCTGGGCCGCATCCTCCGCAGGGATCTTGGGGTAGTAGGTCGTGATGGTTATGGCGCCGGCTACGTCCTTCATGGTCAGGTCTTCGTAGAGAAGGTTTTCGACCAGCCCGCCTTTGCCGCGGGCGGTCTTGATGCGGATGCCGTTGTCGGTGTCCTCAAAACTGCAGTGCCTGACGGTGAGGTTGCGGACGCCGCCCGCCGTCTCGCTGCCGATGGACATGCCGTGGCCGTGCTTAAAGGTGCAGTCGGTTACCGTGATGTCCTCGCAGGCGCAGTCGCGGCCGGGCAGCTTCCGGCCCGACTTGATGGCCACGTTGTCGTCGCCCACATCTATGAAGCAGTGCCGTATCCGCACGTGGCGGCACACGCTGGGATCAATGGCGTCCGTGTTCGCCGCGCCCGCGGGAGCCAGGATGGTGATATGCTCGATGAGGACGTTCTCGCAGTCCTCCGGCACGAGGTGGAACTTGGGCGAGTTCTGTAGCGTAATGCCGGTGACCTTGAGGTTGGTGCACCCGGATATGCGGACGAGGTTGGGCCGGGGCAAGGTGTAACCGGGGACGGAGCGGCGCGCGGTTTCGGCCGGCGCCCACCAGCGCGCACCCGAGCCCTCAATCGTTCCCTTGCCGGTGAGGGTGACATCCACCACGTTCTTGCCGCTGAGGAAGTTCGTGAACGGCCCTGTTGAACGGCCGGCCAGGATGTCGTCCCAGCTCACATTGGCCGGCAGGTAGTCCTTCGGATCGTCCTTGGCTTTGAGCGTGGCGCCTTTCTCCAGCAGGAAAGTGGTTCGGCTGTGGATCTGGATGGGCTGGCTGAGATAGATGCCGGGGGGGAAGCGCACGGTGCCTCCGCCGGCGCGGTCGCAGTCATCCAGCGCTTTTTGAATGGCGGCGGTGTCGAGCGCTCTGCCGTCGCCAATGGCGCCGCAGTGCCGGACGTCGAAGACCTTGGTTGCGGAAGCACTGGCGGTTACGGCTGCCAGGCCGATGGCGGCCAGCACCCGCGCGCCGAGGGCGAATAATCCAGGATGACACATAAACGAAAGTCAGATAGCCAATAGCCAATAGCCGATCGCCGATCGCCGACCCGGCTCGCCGCTGCGGGGCAGAGAGTCTGCTTGGCTGGGTTGGCTATTGGCCATTGGCTATCGGCTATGCTGAGGCCATGGACACAGCTCTATTTGGCTTTGGCCTGGGGCCGCCCCTCCCCTACGCCTGGCACCGCGAGATACTGCCGCGCGTTGGCGAAGCAGATATTGCGGATCATTGGCCCGAGCAGCGCGTCCTCATTGGGCAGCTCGCCGCGCTCGACGTCCGCCCCCACCAGGTTGCAGAGCACGCGCCGGAAATATTCGTGGCGCGGGTAGGACATGAACGAGCGGGAGTCGGTGACCATGCCGATGAAGCGCGAGAGCAAGCCCATGTTCGAGAGGGCGTTGAGCTGCCACTCCATGCCTTCCTTCTGGTCCAGGAACCACCACCCCGAGCCCATTTGCACTTTGGCCGCGACGCGGTCTCCGGGGAAGTTGCCGATCATGCAGGCGAAGACGTAATTGTCCGCGGGGTTGATGTTGTAGAGGATCGTTTTGGGCAGCGCGCGCTCGCGCTCCAGGGCGTCCAGGTACGCGGCGAGGGCGGTGGCCTGCGGGTAATCGCCTATCGAGTCGAAGCCGGTATCAGGGCCAAGCTCGCTCAGCAGGCGGGTGTTGTTGTTGCGGAGCGCCCCCAGGTGAAGCTGCTTGGTCCAGCCTTTCTCGGCGTCGAGCCTGCCGAAGAACAGCATCATGAACGCGCCGAACTGCGCCTGCTCGGCGGGCGAGGCGGGCTTGCCTTGCCGCGCCTTGGCGAAGATGGCGGCGGCGGTTTTGTCGCTGCAGAAATCCGAGTAGCACTGGGTCAGGCCGTGGTCCGAGAGCCGGCAGCCCTGGGCATGGAAGTAATCGTGGCGTGCCTTGAGGGCCTCGAGCAGGCGCGGGAGGTTGGCGATTTCCGCATTGGCCGCTTCTTCGAGGCTTTTGATCCACGCGTTGAAGTGGGCGGGCTGGTGAACGGCCAGCGCCTTGTCGGGCCGGAAGGCGGGCAGCATCCGGGTGGGGAAGCCGGCCGCGGCCAGGGCGCGATGGTGCTCGAGGCTGTCGGTGGGGTCATCCGTGGTGCAGAAGGCGACGACGTTGAACCGCTTGAGGATGCCCTGGGCGCTGAGTTCGGGCGTGGCGAGCCGCTCGCCGGCTTCCTTCCAAATGCGGGCGGCGCTTCCTTCGTCCAGCAGTTCGTCTATGCCAAAGTAGCGCTGGAGCTCCAGGTGCGTCCAATGGTAGAGCGGGTTGCGCAGGGTATGGGGGACCGTGGCGGCCCAGGCCTGAAACTTCTCGAATGGCTTGGCCGCGCCGGTGCAGAAGCGCTCCGCCACACCATTAGCGCGCATGGCCCGCCATTTGTAGTGGTCGCCCTCGAGCCAGATTTCGAAGAGGTCCTTGAACTGCCGGTTTTCGGCGACGTCCCGGGGCGAGAGGTGGCAGTGATAGTCGAAGATGGGCTCGGCCTCGGCATACTGGTGGTAGAGGCGCGCGGCCGTGCGGGTGTGCAGGAGGAAATCGGGGTGGATGAATTTCATAGCTCAGGCGCCGTTGAGGAAGAGGGGTTTGAGATGCCGCTGGAACAGGTTGTCGGTCACGTTGCGTGAGACGCAAGCCTCGCACTCGGCCAGCGCGTGCAGGTAGCGCGGGCCCATGCTCGCCGCAACCTTGTAGCCGACGTGCAGCAGTTGCCGCAGGTGCGGGTTGAAGGCGGGGTTCGCGGGATCGTGGCGCAGGGCGGCGGCAAACTGCTCGCCGCTCCAGCGGGCCACGACGTCCGCCGCGGGCAGTTTCTGACGGTCAATATCTATGACCGCCGCATACGGAGCGCAGAGCGCTTCGACATCCGCCAGGGCCTGGGCGTAGATCTCTTTGGCCAGGCTCAGCCCTTTGCCGCCGCCCTCGGCCAGGCCGATGAGTTCCTCCAGCCACGTGGTGCCCGCCGTTTTCAGGTGCACGCCGGCGTCGAACCGCTGCAGGGCGCGCCGGATCGGACGGTATAGCGAGAACTTGTCGCTGCCGGAATGAACGCTCAATTTGAGACTCGGCGGCAGTTGGTATTGCTTCACCGCGAAGGCGACGACACACAGGTCGTGGGTGAACTCCCGCTCGAAGTCAGGCACGTGGCCGACGTAGTCCACGCCCTTGTTGAAGCGCCCGGTGAATTTGGGGGCGATGGTTTGCACCGGGATGGCTTCATCGGCGAGGGCCGCGAGAATCACGAGCAGCTCGACCGGGGTCTGCGCGGCGTTGGTCTCATCCAATGAGACTTCCGTGATGAAGCGTCCAGCGTGCTTCACGCGGGCCAGGTGCCGATGGACCTTGCCCGCTTCGTGCACCGCCAGCAGATACCTGCCGGCAATGCGCATGAGTTCGCCAGGGGAGATGTGGAAGGGCGCTTCGATGCCGGGGACGGCCACTTCGCCGACCAGCTCGGGGTGCTTGCGCGCGAACGCGGCAATCGCGGCAGCGTCGGCGGGCCTCCCGATCCAGTCCGCTACGTCAATCGTGTAGAAGTCCGCATACGGGACAAAGCGGTCCACGGTGTGCAGGCCGATGTGGTCGGCGTCCACGTGGTATGCGCCAAGCCAGCCCAGGGCCTTGACGGCGGCGTCGGCGGCGGCGCGGGTGGCGGCCGGCCCGGAGCCGATGATCGCGTGCTCGCGGTTGGATTTGTTCCAGACCGGCACGACTTCGACGCCGTGCTCCGCGGCGGCCATGCAGGCCCCGAGCTGGGCCTGTGCCTGGCGCGCGAAGCGGTCGCCCACTCCGAGGGAGTATTTGCCGAGCTTCAGATACTCGACCATAGCAAGATGACCATGAGATACGGAGTGAACGTTAGCCGGGCTGCGGCCTTTGGTAACGCATAATGTTGTGCAAATGCAGTTGAAAATTGAGCAAGGCTTCCAAGAGTAGGGCAGGCGTCTCGCCCGCCCGTAGCGGGACGGCCTGACAAAGAGAGGACAGGCGAGACGCCTGCCCTGCTTTTGGCCGGCGCGCACCTTCAGCGCAGCCGCCCCTGCGGCCATTCTTTGCTGTCCCAATCGGGGCCCGGGCTGCTATTACTCTCCAAAGAAATGAAAACCCTCCCCCTTCTCATTCTCCTATCCCCGCCGCTGCTCATGCAGGCAGCCGACGTGGCCGAGCGGCCGCCCATCACCGGCATTTCCCATGTTGCGCTTTACGTGCACGACATCGGCAAGTCGCGCGCCTTTTATAAGGACTTTTTGGGCTTCGCGGAGCCCTTTTCGCTGACCAACAAGGACGGCAGCCTGCACGTGACCTGGATCAAAGTGAACGACCGCCAGACCCTGGAGCTGTTTCCCGAGAAGGAGGCCGGCTCCGACCGCCTGAACCATATCGCCCTCGAGACCAGCGATGCCGAGGCCATGCGCGCTTACCTGGCCTCGCGCGGCGTGAAGGTCCCGGCGAAGGTGGGCAAGGGCCGCATCGGCAACCTCAATTTCAATATCACCGATCCTGACGGGCACACGGTGGAGATTGTGCAATATGCGCCCGACAGTTGGACCTCGCAGGCAAAGGGCAAGTTCATGCCGGAGACGGGCATGTCCACGCATATCCCGCACCTGGGGATTCTGGTGGGGAACGTGGGGCCGGCGCTGGACTTCTACTGCGGCATCCTCGGCGGCAAGGAAACCTGGCGCGGGTCGAAGGACGGCAAGACGCTGAGCTGGATCAATGTGAAGCTCCCGGAGACAGACGATTACCTCGAGTTCATGCTTTACTCCGAACTGCCTGCGCCTGACAAGCGCGGCAAGCAGCACCACGTCTGCCTGGTCGTGCCCGATGTCGAGAAGGCCAAAGCCCTGCTGGAGCAGCGAGCGCCTGGCGTCGGCTATACGCGGAGCATCGAGATCAACACCGGCGTGAATCGCAAGCGCCAGCTTAATGTCTGGGACCCGGACGGCACGCGCATCGAGCTGATGGAGCCGAAGACGGTGGACGGCAAGCCCGCACCGCCCTCCAACGCCCCGCCGCCGCGGTAGGTATCCCGGCGCGCCGAAACTACTCTCTTAAGCGGGCTAAGCCGTATCCATGCAGTTGGTTTCGGGGAACACACGCGCCCGCGCGTGTCCCGGCCGGCGCCTTCGCCGGCCGGAGCCGGGCTGGCATCGGTCACTAAACGGTTAGCCGCGTAAGCCCTGCCTGTTTTCCGCGGGGGCGCGGAAAACCGCACGCGGCGGCGCGTGCGCTCCCCTTCACCAACTGCATCGTTACGGCTAAGCCTGGCCAATCAGGAGCAGGAGAATCATCCCGACGACCGTCGTCAGGATCGTCACCGGTATGCCGTAGCGTGCGTAATCCCAGAAGCCGAACTGGACGTGTTGGCGGGCGGATTCGAGCACGATGATGTTGGCGACGGAGCCGAGAATGGTCAGGTTGCCCGCCAGCGTAGTTGCCAGGGCCATCACTTTCCACATCAAATCGGGCTGCACGAAATTGCCAACCCACTTGCCAGCCACGAGCACGAAGGGGACGTTCGAGAACACATTCGAGCCGACCACCGAGACCCAGGCTAAGTTCCACGCCTGGCTGGCCGCGGAGGCGCCGAACAGGCCGTGGATGTGCTGATACACCTGGTCGGGCAGCCCGGTACCATTGAGGCCCTCGACGACGATGAAAAGCGCGGCGAAGAACATGAGCAGATGCCAGTCCACTATCTTGAGCACCTCGTGCGTGTCGCGGCGGGCGAGCACCATCACCAGCACTCCACCGGCCAGGGCTGTCCAGGATAAGTTCAGCCCGGCCAGAAAGCCCGCGAACACGAGCGCGAGGGACGAAGCGGCGATTACGAGCAGCGGTCGGTTCAGCGGGCGAGGCGGTGTGTCCGGGCGCCGGATGGCCGCGCCCGCAAGCACTTTGCGAAAACCAAAGCGCAGCACCGCGTATTCGACCGCCAGGCCGGCAACGGCGACCGGCAGCAGCGAGGCCGAGAACCTGAGAAACGGGATGCGCGACAGGTGGCCGATGATCATATTCTGCGGATTGCCCACGAGCGTGGCGACACTGCCGACGTTGGCGCTCATGGCCAGCGCCAGCAGGTAGGGCGGGAGCGGCAGGCCGCCGCGCACCATCACCGCTACGACCAGCGGCGTAAGCATCAGGCACACCGTATCATTGACCAGCAGCGCGGAAAGAGCCCCCGACGTGACTACCAGGTACAGGAGCAGCGCCTTGGGTGTTCCCGCGTGGCGCAGGATGGCGTCCGCCGCCCAATCGAAGAACCCGGCTAGGAAAAGGTAGGCGGAGATCAGCATCATCCCGAGCAGCAGCACGAGCGTGTCGTAATCCACCGCCCGGTAGGCCTCTTGCGGAGTCATCACCCGGCAGGCCACCATCAACACGGCGCCCAGCAGCGCCGCGGCTGGACGGTTCAGTGGCAGGACCTTCCACTGCCGTCCGCTGAGCAGCAGGTAGGTCAGGGAGAAGATGCCGATGGCCAGGAATTCGCGTGGAGCGGAGTGCATCGGATGACTGAGAGGCTCGACGTGTTGCCGCGCTACCGGCCACCAAACCGCGGCAGTCTAACGCCGAAGCGGCTCTCTCGAATCTGCGGCATGCGGGAAACAGCCTAGCCGCTGACGCCTTGACTTACAAGCCCTCGCGGGACAGCCCGACGGCTAGAAGAAATACGAAATGCCCAGTATCGGTCCCTGGCTGTTGATGCCCCCATTGATCTGACCAAGTCGGCTTGCTGTCAGCCCCGCTCAGTTCATCAGCGGCGCCGGGGGCGACTGGTGCAGAATCTCATCCAGCACACGGGTGACCTGCGCAGCCCGCACGTTGTAGGCTTCCGCCGACTCGGCCAGGCAGCGCGAGATGCTCTGCGGAACCTGCGTCAGGTAATCCATTCCAGCGCGGTGCGCCACTTGCCGGAGGTACAACTGCTGCGGCACTTCCAGGGCACAACCAACCCCGGCGCCGAGCAGACCGGCAAGGATGCCCTCGCGCTCGTCGCGGCAGGCCAGCCAGGACTCGATCCACGTCTTAATGCCGACAGGCAAGTCCTCCTGCGTTGCCGAAGATAGGACAACCAAATCCGCTCGTGCCGCTTTTTGCGCTGCGTCCATAGCGACTGATGCTTGCTTCTGAAGGAGACCGAATGACCACCAACTCACCTCGAACTCGAACCGTGCCCAAAACCGCTTTACCAATTGATCGCAGAAGTCCACTGCCCGCTCGCGCCCCGCCGCATCGTCGTAAATCACCACCACTGACCAAGCCGATTTCGCGTTCGGCTGCGCTTCCAATCCAATGTTCCCCGTCATGGTTGCGGTGAGGCAAACGGCTCGCGCCGTGTCTATCACGGCCGACCGCCGTTGACCCTGCCGTCTTTAAGCTCGCCCCCGATTGATAAGAAATCAAGGCGTAATTGCGGCGAATCGTTCGGCGTTAGCGGGACGCTGCGATTGGCTTTACGGCGAAAGCCGCTCAATGAGCCAGGTGTTATCGGGTTGGCGCGTATAGCGGAACCGATCGTGGAGGCGGTTCGGGCGCCCTTGCCAAAACTCGATCCAGGCCGGGCGGAGCAGATAGCCGCCCCAGAAGTCGGGCCGCGGAACGTCCTTGCCCAGGAATTGGGCCTCCAACTGCTTGTGCCGTGCCTCCAGCGCTGCTCGGTCCGAAACGACTGCACTCTGGTTTGAGGTCAGCGACCCGAGATTGCTGCCCCGTGGCCGGGTGCTCCAATACGCGTCCGACTCCGCCGCGCTGACCTTGCTGACCTCGCCGCCGACACAGACCTGCCGCTCCTGGTCGGACCAGTAAAAGACCAGCGCCGCGTGGGGGTTCTGCGTCAACTCCCGCGCTTTGCGGCTGTTATAGTTCGTGTAGAACACGAACCCGCGGTCGTCCACCCCTTTGAGCAGGACGACGCGCGCCGAGGGGCGGCCCTGCTTGTCCGTGGTCGCCAGGGTCATGGCATTCAGGTCCAGCATTTCCGCGCCGCCCATCACCAGCAGGCGCTTGTAGAGGCGCACGAAAAACTTCCGCACCCGCCCGCTGGCGCGCGCACCTTCAGCCTGCTCGAACCAGCGCTTGAACTGGCGGATGGGATCGGCCTCGAGGTCCGCGCGGTGCAAGCCCATCAGGTTGTATTCTCGTCGCAGATTGGCGAGGGACATAGAGCTACCGTAAAGGAAACCGCACCGAAGGATACTGCGGGCTGCATGTTGGCTATGTCAACGCCGTGTCGTGCAGCGCCGACGGACCGCGAGCCGTGCTCGGTGTTGCGTGTTCCGTGTTCACGCAACACGCAACACGTAAGGGTTTCGCTTACACCGGATCCAGAGCTTCCCTTTCAGCATTTGACACCTTTAGGCGATAGACAAAGTCATACAGAAATCCTATACCCCCCTCATGAACGGATGAGTGCCACGAATACGGAGAAAGGCGACCTATGAAAACAATTGCAATCCAGAGAACCGGAGCATGGAGGCGAATTCCCGAGGCGAGGCGCCGACACGTGGCGCTGCTGGCGCTGTTGGCGGCCTGCGCCTGCCAGGCCATCGGCGGAACCCTTCAACTGATCTCGACAGTGGACCCGTCCCAGGGCCCGCCGCCCGGGGGAGGCGGCGACTCGTGGGCGCCGATCCTTAGCCCGGATGGCCGCTACGTGCTGTTCGCCAGCACGGCCAATAATTTGGCGCTCAACGGCACCAACGCGCTCCCGCTGCTCTCTCCGGCGCGGATGAACGTGTTCCTGCGCGACCGCACCGCCGGCACCACCACGCTCGTCAGCGCCAATCTCAACGGGACGGGTGGCGGAAATGGGGATTCCTGGCCTTCGACGCTTTCCACCAATGGGCGCTACGCGCTTTTCGAGAGCAGCGCCAGCGACCTTGTGCCCGGCGACACGAACGGGCTGACCGACATCTTCGTCCGCGACCTGGTCGCCGGCACCACCACCCTGGTCAGTGTCAGCACCAACGGCGGAAGCGCCAACGGGGTGTGCCGCAGCTCCGTCATGACGCCGGACGGGCGGTTTGTGGCCTTCGTGAGCGAGGCCAGCAACCTGGTGCCCGGCGATACGAATGGCATCGCCGACGTGTTTGTCAGAGACCTGCAGGCAAAGACGACGACCCTCGCCAGCCTCGGCGCGACCGCCGTCTCGCCGCCCGCCAACTCCGGCATCTTCACGAGCAGCTCCGAACTGCCGGACATCACCCCCGATGGGCGCTTCGTCGCGTTCTACAGCACGGCGAGCAACCTCGTTGCCGGCGTGCAGACGGTGGGGGACATCTACGTCCGCGACCTGGCGGGAGAAACCACCGTATGGGTCAGCACCTACGCGCGCACAGCTCTCCAATCGGTCATGGGCGCAACGAGTGGCGTCTGCTTCAGCCATGCCATAAGCGATGACGGACAATACGTGGCGTTCGAGGCCAGGCCCACACCCGTGTCGAGCGGCGCGGCGGCAGGCCTCGCCTTGCGCTACAATGTGCAAACCGGCCATACGGACGTCGTTCATACCAATGCCAGCGTGGCCAACGGAAGCCCCTACGAAGACGCGCACTGCCTGGACATCACGCCGGACGGACGCTTCGTGGCCTTCATCGCCAATACCAACGGCACCTCGGGCGCAACCACCTGCATCGAGGTATGGGACGGCCAGACGGGCGCCGCCACTCTGGCCAGCGCGAACTCCAGCGGCGCCGTGCCCTCAGGCTCGATTTGCGACTGGCCGACGCTGAACCCGAGCGGACAGTTCGTCGCCTTCCTGAGCAGCGCCACTGGTCTCACGACGAACCTGCTGGCCGGCGGTTACCACCTTTACCTCCGCGATACACAGGCGGGTACGACCACCCTGCTGGACGCCGACACCAATGGCGTCGGGTCATCCATCAGCTCCGCCACGGCCCCGCGCCTGAGCGCGGATGGCCGCTACGTTGCCTTCGAGTGCCCCGACGCCGGCATCGTGCCGAATGACCGGAACCGCGACTACGATGTGTTCCTGCGGGACACCGTGGCGGGCACGTCAGAACTGATCTCCGCCCGGGATGCGTCCTTGCCCTCGCTCAGCCCCAACGGCTCGAGCCTGCTGTTCATGCTCTCGGTGAGCAGCAACGGAACCCGCATCGCCTTCGTAAGCGATGCCGACAACCTGGTGCACAACGACACCAATGCCTGCCGAGACGTGTTTGTGCGCGACCTGCTCAATGGCACCAACCTCCTGGTCAGCGTGGCAGCCAATGGCGCGACGACCGGTGACGGCCCCTCGACGGACCCGGCGATCAGCGCGGATGGGCGCTACGTCGCCTTCGACAGCACCGCGGATAACCTGGTGGCCGGCGACACCAACAAAGCCATGGACGTCTTTTTGCGCGACCTGCAAGCCGGCACCACCGCTCTGATTAGTGTTAACACCTCTGGCGCCGGCCAGGGCAATGCCGATTCCTACTCGCCGATGATCAGCCCGAATGGCCGTTACATCGTCTTCCGCAGCAAAGCGACAAACCTGGCCTCAGGCTCCTTCAGCGGCGGCGACAACCTGTTCGTGCGCGATGTGCAGTCGGCCAAGACCTATGCGCTCACGACCACCGGCGCCGGGGCCGCCGCCGTAGCCGCCGGCGGGCGTTACATCGCCTTCAGCGGGCTCAGCGCCAACGCCTATCTGTGGGACACCCAAACCGCCACAACGGTCTATACGAAGACCACCACCTACTCCACGAGCGGGATCGGCATCAGCCCGGACGGGAACCGACTCTTGTATGTGATGTCAGGCCAATTGTATGCAGTGGATCGAGCGCTGAACTCGTCCTGGACAGTGGGCGCCGCGCTATCGGCGGGGTTCGCCGGCTGGCGCTTCACTGCCGATTCGCGGTTCGTGGTTTACACTGCGCCGCTCAGCGGCACAAACCAGGTGTACCTGTATGACTTGCAGGTCAGAACCAACCTGCTTGTCAGCCGGGACTACGCCACTGGCGGCGCGGGCTATGGTTCGAGCGATTCGCCCGACATTAGCAGCGACGGGCGGTTTGTCGCCTACCGCAGCGCAGCGACTGACCTTGTTCCGGGCGGCACCAACGGCGTGGCGTCCATCTACGTGTATGACCGCCAGACCAGCGCCACGATCCTCCTGAGCGCCAGCCTGCTCGGGCCGTGGGCCGCCAGCGGCGGCTCACTGGTGCCGGTATTCAGCTCAGACGCTCAGACTCTCTTCTTCCAGAGCTGGGCCTCAGACATCATCGCCCAGGATTTCAATCAGGGCAGCGACGTGCTGGCCTACAGCCTTTACGCCGCGGGCTCCATACCCGTATTTTCGGCCAACGTGATGCCCGGAACGCCTTCCGGACCCGGCGCGTGGCTCACTTGGCCGGTCGTGCCGGGGAGGACCTACAGCGTGCAATACAAGAACGGCTTGCTCGATGCCCAATGGCAGTCCCTCCACGGCAACATCACGATCCTGGGCAACCAGGCCTGGCTCCACGACGCTTCGCCCGGACCAGGGCCAAGGTTCTACCGCGTATCAGCGTATTAGGAACCCCGCTTATGAAAGCATTACCCATCACGAACAGGCGCACCAGAGCTGAGAGTGCGTTTACCCTACTCGAATTGCTGGTTGTCATAGCAGTGGTCGTCACCGGAGCGGCGCTGTTGGTCCCCGCTCTGGCTAAGACGCGGACCACCAGCCCCGCGTTTCAGTGCATGGATAACGCCAGGCAAATCGCCCTGGGCTGGACCATGTACGCGAGCGATAACAACGGCGTGCTGGCCCCCAACAGCGATGGGGCGCTGGCCGGCAAGGATCCGCTACACCCCAGTTGGGTTTCAGGCATGCTCGACTTCACCACGACCGCCGATAACACCAATACTGCGATGCTCGTCAACCACAGCCTCTACCCTTACGGGGCGTACCTGGGCTCCTACGTCGGCAAGAATCCCGCCGTGTTCAAATGCCCCGGTGACCGCTCCGCCTGGGCAAAAGACCTGACAAAGCCTCGCGTGCGCTCTATCTCGATGAATTGCTTTGTCGGGAATCCAACCCGCAGCTTCACCGGCTCTTCCAAGTACCCAGTGAACTTGAAGCTCATGCAAGTGACGGCGCCAGCCCTGATGTTCGTTACCCTGGACGAACATGCGGACAGCATAAGCGACGGGTGGTTTGCAACCGCCCCCGACGAGCTGTATCAGCTCGTAGATTATCCGGCGGCTTATCACGCCAATGGCTGCGGTCTCTCGTTCGCGGACGGGCACTCAGAGATCCACAAATGGCGAGACGCGCGCACCACCCCTGTCGTTCAGCAAGGCCAATACCTGCTGCTGGACGTGAGCTTACCCAGCGACCAGGACGTACTCTGGCTCGCCCAGCACGCCATCGGGGCAGCATCATATCCGTGAAGCTACGCACGTCAGCGGTTATCGCCTCAGGCAAAGGCCAACCCGCAGTCGCCTTGTTCAGGCGTCCCCACCACCCCTGCCGGAGAGCGTTTACCTTAATCGAACTGCTCGTGGTGATCGGCACCGTGGCCTTTGGGCTAGCCATGCTCATCCCCGCGCTCGCCCGGACCAGGACCAACAGTCCGGCTTTCCAGTGCCTGGAGAACCTCTGCCAGTTGCAGCGCGCGGAGGCGATGTATGCGGCAGACCACTCCGGCAGCCTGGCTCCGAACTTCGGCCAGTTCACCTACACGTACGCCGCCTGGTGCACCGGCGTCCTGGATTGGAACCAGGGGGTCGGCGTCGGCTCGCTGGGCGAAGGGGTGCCGCCTGACGCAAATACCAACTATCTCGTCAAAGCCCTGCTAGGGCCTTACGTCGGGCGAATCCCGGCCTATTACAAATGCCCGGCCGACAAGGTCCCCGGCCTCATCGGACCTCGCGTGCGCAGTTACGCAATGAACGCCTTTGTCGGCGTGGCCGACAACACACTCACCACGACGTTCACCTACGGCCGCAGCTACGGACTGTTCAGGAACCAGAGCGACCTGACCAGCCCTGGTCCAGCCAACACCTGGGTGTTGATGGATGAGCACCCGGACAGCATAGATGATTGCTACTTCGTCCAGGCAATGCCCTCAACCAGTTCGTGGCCGACCTATACGGCGTGGGGGGAGCTGCCCGCATCTTACCACAACAACGCGGGCGCCTTGTCCTTTGCCGATGGCCACGTGGAAGCGCACAAGTGGCTCGATCCCCAAACCGTGTGGCCGGTCCAAAGGATACATCCGGCCAGTGGTTTGGGCACCACCTCAGTCCACGACAGCGCCTGGCTTGTGGCGCGGACCACCGCGCCCGACTGAGAGCGTGTTTGGAAATGCCACCAGAAGTAGGGCGGGCGTCTCGCTTGCCCTACGCTGGTTACCGGGCCTTGCGAACCTGACCGCTTCAGCGCTCCTGGTTCCAGCGGATTGCCAGCTTCAGCAGGTCGCCCGTGCTGTCGAGGGCGAGCTTCTCCTTGATGCGCGTGCGGTAGGTGTCCACCGTCTTCATGTCTATGCGTAAATGCTCGGCAATCTCGCGGGTGCTCAAGCCGCGCCCGGTCATCTCGAACACCTGTAACTCGCGGTCGGCCAGCCTGTCGGCAATCATGTCGCCCGCCAGCTCAGGTTGCGAGGTCAACCGGGACAGCACCGTCGAGGCGGTCTTCTCGCTGAGATAGATGCCGCCGCCCAATACCCGGCGGATCGCCAGGAGGATATCGCGCGTCGCCTGCTGCTTGGTGATGTAGCCGCGCGCGCCGGCGCGCAGCACCCGCTCCGCATAGAGCGTTTCATCGTGCATGGACACCACCAGGATCAGCAGCCGCGGCCAGCGCGCATGGACGTCCTTGATCAGCTCCAGGCCACTGGAACTCTTGAGCATGAGGTCAATGACGGCCAGACCCGGCTTTGCGCGCTCAATGGCATCCATCGCCTCGGCACGGTCTTCGGCAGTCGCGCAAACAGCCAGGTCGGCCTCATGGTTGATCGCGTCGGCCAGTCCGTCGCGCACAATGGGATGGTCGTCCACCAGCACGATACGCGTGGCGTTCGGCTTTCCGGGTTCCGGTCTAACAGGAACAGGTGCTTTCATTGAGTAACTCGTGGTATCCGGCAGGAGACGGTAGTCCCATCCGGGCGGCGGTTGAAATGGAAGGTGCCCCCGATCAGCCGCGCGCGGTATTCCATAATGTGAAGTCCCATGCCGGAGCCCGGCCCCGGTTTGACAGCGATGCCCTTACCGTCATCGCTGACCTCCAGCTCCAGGCAATCGCCCAGGTCGTGGACACCAATAGTAATGGTGCGGGCGCCGCTATGCTTCAGGGCGTTGTTCAACGCTTCCTGGGCGATGCGGTAAAGGTGCGTGGCGGTGGCCATATCGCAGTGCAGTTCCCGGGCCTCGGCCTGGCAGCGGCAGTGCATCGGGTAACGCTCACACGTGTTCGCCGCCAATTCCTCCAGTGCCGGAACGAGGCCCTGCGTGCGAAGCCGGATGGGATACAGGCCGCGACAAACGCGGCGAGACTCCGTGATGGCTTCATCCAGCAAGGTGGAGATCTTATGCGCCGTGGCCGCCTCGGGGCGCTGCTGGGCGAAGAGCGCCTGCTCCAGTGAGTTGGCATTGAAAGCCAGGCCGATAAGCTGCTGGCACAAACCATCGTGCACGTCCTGCCCGATCCGGGCCTGCTCGCGGTCGCTGATCTCAAGAATCTCCCGCTGCAGGCGGAAGCGCTCGGTGACATCCGTCGCCACGGCCACAAACCCGCCCGGCTTCCCCTGCGCGTCGCGCAGGGGCGTATAGCGGCAGTCGAACACGGTCGCATTGAGCTCGACCACTGAACTGAACTCCTCGCCGGCCAGCGCCCGCCGCACGTTATCCAGCACCACAGGATGATCCTGGTAAACCTCCGTCACTGGCCGGCGCAGGTGCTCGCCGGGCTTGACTCCCATTGCCGCCAGGGCCTGCCCATCCTGGACCGTGATCGTGCCCTGCGCGTCCGCAGCCAGCAGGGCAATGGGCGCGCTATTGACCGTCGCGCGGAGATGCGCCTCGCTCTGGCGCGAGGCCTGCTCGGCGCGGATACGAGCAATGGCGCCGGATACCTGCGACGCCAGCAGCTCGATGCCCACCCGCGTCTTTGGCGGCATCTCTCCTTCGTGCCACGAGGCCAGGATCAGGAGCCCGAGCAGCGCGCCCTGGTGCCGGACCGGCGCGACCGCCAGCGCGCGCAAGCCCTGGCTGCCCCACAGCACCTCCAGGCTCCGCGGGATTTGGTCTTCGCGCGCATAAAAGACCCGGCCGCCCTTGACGAGGCGCACCTCGAGCGCGTCGGCCTTGTAGCAGGACACCCGTGCTAGGAACGGCTCCGTCAGGCCGCGATGGGCTGCCAGCCGCAGCTCGCCCGATTCCAGCTCTGCCAGGTAAACGCCGCCGCAGTCAATGCCCTGCAACTCCAGCCCTACTTCCAGCAGCCTGTCCAGCGCGAAACTCAGGTCGCTCGTCGAGCTGAGCGCCACCGCCAGGTTCCGCTGCATCTGCACGAGGTGCTCGTCCCGTTTGCGCTCGGTGACGTCCGCCGCAATGCCCACGATTCGATACACCACCCCCGCCTTGTTCGTCACTGGGAACGCCCGGTCGCGCACCCAGCGCAGCGAGCCATCGGGCCGCACCACGCGATACTCCTCGTCATAGGCGCCGGTCAGTTGCCGCGTGGACGCCGCTTCCTTCACGCGCGCCCGGTCTTCGGGATGGACCCCCTCAAGCCACGCCACCGGCGAGGCGTAAAGCGTCTGGCACGCCTCGCCCCAAACACCCTCGAAGGCGGGGCTGACGTATTCCATGTGCTGCTTCGCAGGGTCTGTCACCCAGAACACGTCGGCGATATTCTCCGCGAGCTGCTTGAAGAGTTCGAGGGCTTCGTTCAGCAACCGGGCCGTAGCCTTATGCTCCTCGATCTCGTCTTCCAGCCGAGACGTCCGCAGCCTGACGGTGCGCTCCAGCTCTCGGGTCAGTCGCCCTGCTTCGCCCGCAAGCCAGGCGATGCCGGCAAAGGCCAGGAGCCGCACGCCGGAATTCCAGGCAATCAACCACTGCACCCCGCCTACCCCGGGTTTTTGGGTCTCCGCCAGGTACAGACACACCGTCGAGAACGCCGCAGAGGCCAGCGCACTCCGGACCCCGGCGAACCACCCGACGCCACAACAGCTAAGCAGGTAAAGGAACTCGAAGTTCAGTCCCCGGCCGGCCCGAAGGTTCGTCCAGCCTAGCAGCCCGATGAACGCCAGCCCGAGGGCCGCTCCGGCAATCTCTCGAGCAGGTCCGCCGGCAGCATCGGCGGAATGCTTCCCGAACGGGTGTGTGAGCTTTCGCATATACGCGTCTTGAGCAAGCCGCAATCAGCCACGCCGTTCCGCAGCTTCCTCGATGTCAAGCATACCAGCGAGGAGCGACAATGGAAGCGCAGAGTAGTGTGCTGCCGACTCCAAGTAGCGCTGTTTTTTACTTGCGCAGAGCCGGGCTGATGTGTATTATTTGCTCCGCAAATGATCCCTATCGTTAAAAGGCGCCGCGCGGATAGGCTTCCCGTGGCATGGATCAGCTACAATAAATCCATCATGAAAAAACCGAATCCTCCCATCATCCGACCAGCCCTGTGCGGCCTGGTATCCGGCCTGGCAGTCTTTGCGCTGTCCAATCAAGTCTTACGCGCGACCCCGTACGCCTCCTCGGTGACGAACACCGGCGGCGGCACTATCCAGTTCTACCTCAACGAAGGTGGAGGCAGTGTCACTATCCGGTACGAAGACAGCTCCATTGACCCCACGTTTAACGGCGCTGTCCGGGCCGCCGGCCAATACACCTTCCACCTGGGCGCCCACACTTCCTACTCGATCCTGGTGTCCAAGACCGGCTCGGGTGTGCCGACCTTGATCACCAATTCACTCAGCTTCAACCCTCGCGGCATGGATGTGAACCGGAATCCGAGTTCACCCTACTTCGGGCGCATCTACGTGTCCAACGTCACAGGGCCCAATAATGTGTACATGTTCAACCCGGACTTTTCTGTGCCCGCCGGCAGCCCTTCGGCCGCGGGGATCAGCTTTCAATCCGGCAACACTTTTGAGCCTTACCGCATTTATGTCGCGGACGATGACTACCTGATGATAGGCGACGGCGGCTACGACTACGCCACCGACGGCACGCTCCAGGATGGGGTTTGGCGGGCCCAGCCGGACCTGAGCAGCAGCCAATTATTCCTGGGTCCGGCGGGTTACAACGCCGGATCGGTTGCGCCCGTGCATACGGCGGTCATCTCCCGGCCGTTTGTGCTGGGCAATGTCTCGCTGGGCGGACCGGTGACGCTGGTGGACGTGGACGGCGATTGGAACGGCAGCAGCGGCAACGTAGAACCGCTGCTCGTGTACACCAACATCACTCTGTCAACGCTGCCGTGGACAAACGTGCCAGACATCCAGGGGCCGGAAATCGGCGTAGGTATCGAGGACAGCGCGATCCAGAATGTCTACCCCGGCCTGCAAATTGGCAAAACAGGCGCCTCGCAGAACTACATCTATGCCAGCACAGGGCGCAAGAATCTTTCGAATGCCAACGTCCAGATATATACCAACGATATCGGCCGGGGCGACACCCTGGCCCCGGTATGGGACTCTTATTACAATGGCGGCACCGCCGACTACTACGCGCAGATTTACGACGCCAATGGCACCAATCAGGACTATACCGCTGACATTGGCATTTCCCCCGATGGCAAGTACCTCGCCTGCCTGATTCGGGCAAACTGGTTTGCCATCACCCCGTTGACCAACGGCATCCCTGACACAAGCCGCATATTCAAGAGCGCGGCGACCTCGGGCAGTACGATCGCCCGCGGCATGTGTTGGGACGCCGCGGACAACCTCTACCTGAGCAGCTCCGGCCTGCTCCTTTGCCAGAGTTGGTCGCTCGGCCAAAACACCGTCGCCACGACCACAGGCAACGCGAGCGGCTCGACCGGCTTCACGCTGGTTGTTCCCAGCGCCCACGTCAGTGTGGCAGCCACCACGCCCAACGCCTCACAGGGCGGAGTGAATGGCACGCCGGGCGAGCCGGTGCCTGGCGTGTTCACCATCACCCGGACCGATCCCAATGGCTATGCCTCGCCACTCGCCGTCAACTTTAGCTTCGGCGGCACCGCGCCGGCGGCGGCGTACACTTCCTCCGTCGGCACTCCCGGCGTGGGCGGCGTCGTGACGATCCCTGCCAACCAGACAAGCGTCATGGTCACTATTACCCCGACTACGGCCAACGTGCCGCGGCCCACCACCAGCGTTGTGCTCACCGTGGGTGGCGGCTCCTACATCGTGGACGCTCCGGCCGGCGCAACCGTGCTGATCCAGAACACCTCGTCCAACCAGTTGGTCGTCACGCCCGGCGCGCCAACCATGTACAAGGCCCACGCGAACGACTTCGCCTCGGTCACGATCAGCCGCTACGGCGACACCAACGTCGCGTCCTACACCACAGCGCCTTATGCCTACTCGGGCACGGCGGCAGTCAATGTTGACTTCACGGCGCTGCCAGCGGCGACCTTCAACCCCGGGGACACGGTGCAGGTGGTCAGCACCTCGCCGCTGTCCAACGGCGTGCCGCCGGTGGATGTCAGCAATCCCGTTTACGTCGGCAACAAGAGCATCACCGTGACTGTGCCCGCCACTGGCAGCTATTTGTGCGTGGCGCCCAGTAACTCCACCACGTTGACTCTGCTTGATAACGCTAATCCGCCCGGCATCCTGCTGTTTGCCGACCCGTTGACCGACCCGGCGGATGCCGCCAACTGGGGTATCACCTACGCTTCCGGCAACCTGAGCAAAGAGAATAACGACTACAACGTGGACTTCGGCTGGGACCTGACGACCGGCAATGGAAATTCAGGCACTTACGGCACGATCCCGCTGCCGCCCAGCGGAGCCACCACCGCCCTGCGCATCACGTGCAACAAGCAGGCTCCCAACGGCACCTTTGCCGGCGGTGTCAACGTTTATTATACCAACAAGGTGTTCAAGGGCGACTACGCAGTGCGCTTCAACATGAACCTGGTCGCCGGCGATGGCGCAAACATCCTCGAAGGGCCGCTCTTCGGCATCAACCATAACGGAGTCGAAACCAATTGGTGGCTGGACAGCACGGCTGGGTTCGCCGGCGGCCCGTGGGCCAGCGACGGCATCTGGTATTGGATCCAGACCCCGCCCGGCGGCTACGGCGGATTCTCCGCAACAGACTTTGAGGAATACACCGGCGCCGGCGGCGCACTGCCCAATACCGGCTGGGCAAACGTGGCCAATGTCTTCGCCATGCCCAATGTCTTCAAGAGCGTTGTCTACACCGCCCCGGGAACCTTCACGGGCGGCACCCCCGCCAACAACAGCCCGGTCAGCGGCTCCCCGATGGACAATTCGTGGGCGGACGTCGAGATCAAGCAATTCCACAACACGGTGACTCTCTCCATCGACAAGACGGTCATCTTCACCTACGCGAACACCACGACATTCACCAATGGCTACATCATGTTGGGCTACAACTGCCCCATCGGCGGCGCCTTCAACAATTATGCGAACACGCCTGATGCCGCCGTTTACATCTCGAACCTCCGGGTCATCAGCCTGGATGGGCCGGTGATTACCCATACGGCGATCGTGGGACAGAATTGTCCCAGCACCCCGGGCAACGCGGTGCTCAACTTCACGACGCCCAACCCGGCCGATACCACCGCCTCCTTCATCGTCCAGAGCGCCAATGCGGTCACCGGGCCTTACGCGGACGTCAGCCCGGCGGCCGGCATCACCCAGACCGGGCCGCAAGCGTTCCAGGCTACGACGGCCGCCTCCTGCGGCCAGAAGTACTATCGTATCCGCTACGCCGGCGCCGTGGCGCAAGTAAAGTAGCACAGACCACTCGTAGCTGATTGATCAGCCGAATTGAATGATACCAGCACCGGGCGGTCGTTCCAACCGAACGCCCCGCGTCGAGCGGGCGGACGCCGCGTTGACGCTGCCGGGTCCGGTGCTAACCTTATCCGGGAATTCAGCTTCCATGATCTGAACATGCTGCGAGAAAGTAATGGAGCCCAGGGGCGCCTGGGGAATTCGCCCCCCAGGGCGGCATTCACTCTGATCGAACTGCTGGTCGTTATTGCCATCATCGCCATCCTGGCGGCGCTGCTCTTGCCCGCCCTGGCCAAGGCCAAGGAAAAATCGCGGGCGATCGCGTGCACGAATAACAAGAAGCAGCTCGCCATTGCCGTGCATCTGTACGCGGGCGATAACAACGACGTCATTGTGCCCAGCGCCCCGCTGGGCGAGTCCAAGCCCACCTGGTGCGGCAATGCCGGGGAAGATTGGCACAGCAACCCGGCCAACACAAATTGGCAATACTATGCGACCAACATCATGGGCCAGTACCTCGTCGGCCAGGTCGGCGTTTACCGGTGCCCTTCGGATACCATCCCGTCCGACAATGGGCGGCGCGTGCGCACCGTGTCGATGCAGGGCGCGATGGGCAACCTCTATTCCGCGAGCCTGACCCTGAGTTACAACCCCGGTTACATGGCTTACATAAAACTCAGTGATATCGTCGCCCCGGTGACCCCGTCCGATGCCATCATCTTTGTGGACGAGAACATGTGCAACCTGAACGACGGTTACCTCCAGGTGGATACCTACAACGATCAGGGCTGGCCGGATGTGCCCGGGTCTTATCACGATTGGAAGTGCTCGCTGAACTTCGCCGACGGCCACGCCGAACTCCACAAATGGCTCACCCCGACGCTCAAGATTCCCATCCGGTACGGCTATGGCTTCCCTAGCGGATCCTATCCCGCCGTTATCGGCGGCCACAATAATGCTGACCTGGTGTGGTGGAAGGCGCATACCACGTCGCCCCAACCCTGATAAGACGCCGGGGTTCGCCGGCTGGGCGCGCAGCCCGGCGCGTCGCTCATGCCGACCCGTTTGATCTCAAAGCCCGGCAGTGCCCGCCACGCCGGCTTCACATTGATCGAGTTGCTGGTCGTCATTGCCATCATCGCGATCCTGGCGGCGCTGCTGTTGCCGACGCTGGCCGCGGCCAAAGAAAAGGCCAAACGCGTCGCCTGCAAGAGCAACATGCGCCAGGCCATCATCACGGTCCATCTCTATGCCAATGACTGGCAAGACCTCCTGCCGGACGGGCGCGACAACAACGGGGAGTGGCACGCCATTCGCGTCCGCAACGAGACCTGGACCAACCTGGTGCAATACACCGGGAACGTGAAAATCATGGACTGCCCGAATTTCAGCTATGGCACCTTCGGGCGGTACAGCTCGCTCTATGGGTATCTCATTGGTTACGCTTACCTGGGCCATGCCCTGGATGGCCCCACAGCCCACGACTGGCCGGCGACCTCGCCGTTCTTCTGGCATTCACCTCTCAAGGCGAGCGAGTCCAGCACCAATTTCATCATCGCCGACGCCAACACCTGGGGACTGGGTCTGGTTATGGCCCCGCACGGCAAGACCGGCCCCATCAACCAAACCAGCTCTGCCTCCCCCGGCGTGCCGGCGACCTTCCAGATCGTCAACGGCACTGAGACTCCCTGGAACATTGGGGGCGTGGGGGGCAATGTTGGTTTCCTCGACAGTTCGGTCATCTGGAAAAGCAGGTTGCAGATGAGCCAGCACTACGCGTCCTCGTACATCGCCTACTATGGCTATTGGTGACCAGGCAGTCTGGTTGCCGCGCCAGAGGGCGGCGAGTCCGTGCGGCGAGCGCACGCTGGCGCTAAGCATGGGGCTGTCGTCCCAGATGAATGGGCCACCGAGCCCAGGCCAATAAACGACCAGCGCCAGGGGATAGCAATCCGGCAAATTCCAGAATCCGCCGCATGATGACTGGTCCCCCAACGCAGGATTGGGCTGGCCGCTGGGGCTTGATCTGTCTCCACTTCGACACGGGGAGCATCCTAGTTGGCCGAGGAGACGGAGCAAGCCCGGAGGCCAGCTCAAAAGCGCTGCGGCCCGGACAAGTCAGAGCCTCCTTACGTCGGCGGCTACAATGAGCAGGCAATCATTCAGTGGTTTCATTGGTCATCTGACGGGACTCCTGCACAAATGCCCCGCCTCGCGCATGCCGCCCAGAGCGAAGGTGAGCGACGGCTGGCCGTCCTGCAACTCCCGAATGGCCAGGCAACGTGCCGGGCCGGCCATTGCCTCCTCCGAGACTCAGGCCCGCTTGCGATAAAGCACATGATGCCGCAGTTCGTGTCCCTCGGAAATGGAAGGATGCTCGAAGTCGCTCGCTGGGTCGTGGACGAAGCCCAATCGCTCCATGAGTCGTCGCGAGGGAGCGTTTACCGCCGCCGTGAACGAAACGATCTCCGCCAACTCCAGTATGCGGAACCCGTAATCCAGCGCTTGAAGCGCGCCCCGATACGCTACGCCCTGCCCCCAGTACTCACGGCGAAGCCGCCAACCCACTTCCACGCAGGGCATAAACGGCGCCGCGAACCCAGGAACCGCCAGACCGGTGAAGCCCGCAAAGACGCCATCCACATCGAGCGCCCACAGCCCCCAGCCACGCTGCTCGATCAGTGTGCGCTGCCGCGTGAGCAACGCTTCGCTCTGCTCACAGCTAAGCAGCGAAGGAAAGTACCGCATCACCTCCGGGTCCGCGTTCATCGCCGCGTAAGGCTCAAGATCGGAGTCGCGCCATTGCCTTAGGGTGATCTGGCACATTGAGAACATGTGGCCCCCTCTGGGGCTGAGGACCTCCACCGGCCTGCGCCACGGCCCAACGATTATCCCTTCGTTCGCTTGTAGGTCACTAGATACAGCTTCGTGCCCGCCACCGTCTTGAACTCCGTCGGGTGTTTCGCCCCGGAAAGATCGTAGCAGATGCGAAGCGTGTCCCCCTTAAGTTCGTAGATGGCTGGGTAGGTTTTGCCAAGATTCGGTCCCTCCGTGCCAGTAACTGTCATCCTTTTGGGACCGCTCGCCGCGTCGAGGGTATAAGTGCCCCGGTCGGGATGCTCCCCGACGAAAACCTCATATTTGCCGCTATCGAGTTTTAGGCTAATGCTCTTGATCAAAGCCTCGGCCATGGGCTGTCCCCCCAACTCGGCTGTGACCGGCTTCCAACTGCCCTGGATTGCTTTGGCGTCGTTGGCCGAGTCGCCAGCGAATGCCGGTAGTGCCGCGGCAAGAGCGAGGCTGAGGTGAAGGAGGTGTTTTTTCATGCCTACACCCGTAGCACATGATGAAATGCGCGACAAGCACCGGCCCTGAAGTTCGCCCTAAGGACCAGAGTAGTCACGCCCGACCTAAGGCGTAAGCCCCGAGGGCCGCACTATCGCTGCTCGCCGGCGTGCTGCTTGTCGGTCTCGCGTCGGAACACCTCGCTCGGGATGGCTGCTTTGGGAATTTGCGGCCCGCTCCAGGATAGCTGAAGCACAGGGACGCCAGCACTTCGCCGGGCATAATAAAGCCTGAACGGATGCAACCCCGCCCGGAGCCGGATCCTGCCCGCGGCCTCCTGGTTTGCGGTGTAGCCGAAATCCGCGTCAATGACCGTCGCATCGTGGATGCGCAGCAGCGCGCCCGTGTCCGCCCGGAGGTAGAACGCATACTCGCCATCCGTCGGAATGCTGAGATACCCGCGCAAGAACATGCCCATATCATTGTCCCGCGTGCGCTTCGAAAGGTCGGGTCCGCTGCACGTGCCGCATGCCTTGGGCTCCAAGCCCTCGAGGTCCGGCACCCACGGATAGCTCCCTTCGTACGCCTTCCATTCCACGCCGGCGACGACTGGTCGGGCGGCGACGGGGGGCACCAACTCGTTATCGTAGGGCCTGGGCGCGCTCTCGTTCGGGCGCCGCACCTGCAGCACCAGGTCCTTCATTTGCTGCTGCAACGCAGGCATCTGCAACCCCAGGTCCTTTGCCTCCTTGGGGTCCGCGGACACCTCGTAAATCTCGAACGGGTCGGCCTGCGATTGAATATCATAACGCACTCCGGCGTAGTCGCCCATGCGGACCACCTGCATCTGAGCCCGCTGGCGGTTCCGGTGGGCCGGGGTGAACACCGAGTAATTGGGAGTCCGGCCATGCTCGTAATACTCGACATATACATAGCCGCGGTCCTGCTGCTTGCCCTGCCCCGTCATCTCCGGCAGCAGGGAAACCCCGTCCGCGCGCGCAGGCGCGGGCAGCCCAGCCGCCTCGGCAAACGTGCGCAGCCAGTCGTAGGAAATGCTGGGCCGGCTCACGACCTTGCCCGGCGGAATGTGCCCCGGCCAACAGGCCAGCGTGGGCACGCGCTCGCCGCCTTCCCAGCAGTCCCGCTTGATGCCGTCGAACGGCCCGAAGCTCTCGAAGAAGTCCGCCCGCAGGGGCCGCTTCGGCAGGTAGGACTCGATGCTCGGCCCGTTATCCGAGGTGAAGACCACCAGCGTGTGCCCGTCAATGTCGAGGTCGTGCAGCAGCTTGAGCAGGTCGCCGACGGCATCGTCAATGCGGCGGATGGCCGTGGCGTAGCGCTTATACACGTCGGGCCAGGCGACCTCAGGCGTGGCTGGGTTGTGGTCGTGGTCGTAGGTAGCGTCCGCGTAATCCGGGTGGACCCATGCATCCACCTTGCCCGATGCCGTGCTGATCATGTGCCCGGGCGTGCCGAGCCACTGCAGCCCCCCATGCAGCCCGCCGCCGGGCGGGTAAGCCTGCGTTGGCAACTCCTGCACGGCATGCGGCGTGTCGTAGGCCAGGTACATGAAGAAAGGCTGCCCGGGCCGCGCGTGGCGGTGCTCGACGATCCACCGCTTGGCCCACGCCGTCCATAAGTCAGCCGTGTAGCACTTATCCAACAGAGCCGTGATGTTATTCGTGCCATCCCAGACCTCCTTGGACTGGGCCTTCTCCGTGTACGGCGCCTCTTTGGGATAATGCTCGTGGCCGTCCTTGTGGCGCACGTAGCCAAAGAACTCCTGAAAACCGCGCCGGGTGGGGTAGGCTGGCCAGGCGGCAGGGCTGTCCGCGCTTTCCGCTCCGCCCTGCAAACCCCATTTCCCCACGGCCACCGTGGCATAGCCGGCCTGCGCCAGCACGGTCGCCAGCGTGTGGTTATCCTCCAGCGCCTTGTCAAACTGGTTATCCCGCACGTTGGCGTGCCCCTGGCTCACGCCGAGCAGGATCGAAGCCCGCGAAGGCGCGCAGACGGGCGCGGCGCAATAATGGTCGCGCAGTTGCACGCCTTCCGCGGCGAGCCGGTCGAGTTGGGGCGTCAGTTGCCACGGATGGCTGCGGTCATTCGCCTGCCGGCGCTGGTTCTGGAATAGCACCCCCACGTCGCCCCAGCCCAGGTCGTCCGTTAGAATGAACAGGATATTCGGCTGCGCCGCCAAGGCGCTGCTGGCGCAGAAACAGGCGATTGCCGCAAGCAACTTCAAGGCGCCTTTCGTCATGGCCGACGTAATTGGCACGAATGCACCTGCCCGGCAAGCTGAATTGGAACATGACGCGGAGAAGCACAGATGGACATGCTTGGACACAGATGCACGCGGTAATCAGAGCCATCCGCCTGTAAGTTGCCCACGCACAACTACTTCCCGGCGCCACAAAAGCCTCCGCCGCGCCAGCGCCGCCGCAACCCCGCGCGACCCCCACCTTACCCCCACCCGTGCCTCACCGTCGTACCTCTGCAAGGTTTGCAGAGGTACGACGGTGAGGCACTGGAGGGGTACCGGAGGGGCAGTGGAGCAGGGAGAGCGGAGGTAGCCGGCGGGTGGCGGCGGACTGTCCTGAAATGAGGCAAATGCGGGCCAAAAGCCTCTTGCACCGGCCGGGTTCAGGGTTACCCTGACGGCGTGTCCTGGTTCACCGACCGTTACTTCTTCACGCTCGCTGTAGTTGCATACGGCCTGAGCATGGTCCATACGGTCTTCCTGTGGCGCAAGGGCTTCCGGCAGCACGACCATGTTACGTATCTGCTTCTGCTGCTGGGTTTTGGGTTGCACACGACGGCGATGCTGCTGCGGGGGTTCTCGTTGAACCATTGCCCTGTTACGAACCTGTACGAGGCCACCACTTTCGCCATGTGGACCATCGTCGCGGTTTATCTCCTGCTGGGGCTCTGGTCGCGGCTGCGGTTTCTGGGAGCGTTCGCCTCGCCGGTGCTGTTTGCGCTTGGGGTGTTTGCATTGATGCCGAAGCTCGACGCGACGCACAGCGCGCGGCCGGAGCTGTCGGCGGCGTGGGTCAGCTTCCACGCGGCGCTGATGTCTCTTTCCTATGGGGCCTTCGGCCTGAGTTCAGTGGCGGCGGTGATGTATCTGACGCAGGAACGCAACCTCAAGTTCCACAAGCTGCAGGCCATCTTCTCGCTGTTGCCGCCGATTCAACGCCTGGAAGCTGTGGCCGGGCGGTTGCTGGTGGTCGGCTTCGTTCTCCTGACGCTCGGCCTGGCCGCCGGCGTGGTTGACCTCGCACAGGTCAACGACCCCGAGAGGTACCGCGGCGACACAAAGATCGTATGGTCGGTCGTGGTGTGGCTGATTTACCTGGGGCTGATTGTCATGCGCTGGAAGTTTGCCCAGGGAGGGCGGCGTTTCGCCCTCGGTACGATCTACAGCTTCGTGTTTGTCCTGCTCACGTTCTGGGGCACGAACGTGCTGTCCACGCTGCACAACCCATGACGCCGGTGTAATGTCGTTCGTTGTCGTAGGCCTGAGCCATCGCTCATCGCCTGTGGTTGTGCGTGAGCGATTTGCCTTCGCCGAGGCTCGGATCCCCGGCGCGCTCCAATCGCTGCGGGCGTCCGGCGTCGCGGAGGAGGCGGTGATCCTGTCCACCTGCAACCGCGTCGAAATCTACGCCGTGAGTCCGCTCGCCCCGGCCGACGCTTTCCGCGGCCTGCAGCAGTTTCTCGTCTCGTGCCACGATTACCGCGAGCCGCTGACGGACGAGGTTTACGGCTTGAGTGAGCCGCACAGCGTGCAGCACCTGTTCAAGGTCGCCTGCGGGCTGGACTCGATGGTGCTGGGGGAGACTGAAATCCTGGGCCAGCTCAAGCGGGCCTACGACCTGGCGCTCAAGGCCGGCCACACCGGCGGCCGGCTCAACAAGGCCTTCCAGCGCGCCTTCCATGTGGCCAAGCACATCCGCACCGAGACCAACATCCAGCGCGGCAGCGTGTCGGTGGGCTCGGTCGCCGTGGACCTGGCGGAGAAGATCTTCAGCCGCCTGAGCGACCGCACGGTGCTGATCATTGGCGCGGGCGACACCAGCGAGAAGACCGCGCGGGCTCTGCAGTCGCGCGGGGCGCGCCGCATCCTGGTGACGAATCGCTCGCCCGAGAAGGCGGCGGCGCTAGCGGCCGAGCTGGGTGGGCGGGCAGTGCCGTTCGAGGATTGGTCAGCCGAGTTTGGGAGCATAGACATCGTGATCAGCAGCACCGCCGCGCCGCATTACGTGCTCGACCGCGCCCGGCTGGAGCCGCTGATGAAGCTGCGCCGCAATGAGCCGTTGCTGCTGGTGGATATCGCCGTGCCGCGGGACATCGAGCCGGAGGTGAACTTCCTCGACAACGTGTATCTCTACAACATTGACGACCTGCAGGCGATTGCTGACCAGTATCTCAAGCAGCGCCAGGAGGAGGTGGCACGGTGCGAGGCGATCATTCGCGACAAGGCGCTGGCGCTCCTGGGACCGTGCGCGCCCGGGGAACGGGCGCTGGAGGTAAGGCCGGCGTTTGGGCAGGAGTAGCGTATCCTGTTTTACGGAAAGGCCGATTCACATGATTCCACCTAAATTCGAAGTCCGAAGTCCGAAGTCCGAAGGAAGCCCGAAATCCGAGGGCCGAAAGTACCGCACTGAGGCCTTCGGATTTCGGGCCTCGGCCTTCTTTCGGACTTCGGACTTCGGACTTCGGATTTGGCCGTAGGGATGTAAAGAGTCCTACTGATACCCGTGCCCACGCCTCCCATCTTCCTCGCCACACGCGGCAGCGCCCTGGCACTGGCACAGGCCAATGCCGTCCTGGCCCGGTGTCGTGCCGCGTTCCCGAAGCTGACGTTCGAGCTGAAGATCATCAAGACCACGGGCGATAAGCTCCAGACGGCCTCACTGGCCCAGGAAGGCACGAGCCTGCCGAAGGGCCTGTTCACCAAGGAACTCGAGGTCGCGCTGCTCAAGCACCGCGCGGACCTCGCCGTGCACAGCTTGAAGGACCTGCCGACGGAACTGCCCGCCGGCCTGACGCTGGGCGCCGTCGGCCCGCGCGCCGATGTGCGCGATGTGCTGGTGTATCGCGATGCCCAATACCTGCGCGCCGCGGAGGCCGATACGAGCGCTGCCGAGTGGTCGCCCGGGCAGTCGGCGCGCCGCGGGTTTGGGCCCGCACTGCGCGTCAAGGACCTGCCCGCGGGCGCCGTGGTGTCCACGAGCAGCACGCGGCGGAAGGCGCAGTTGCTCACGCTCAACCCGGGGCTGAAGGTGCCGGACATCCGCGGCAATGTCGTAACCCGCCTGCAGAAGGTGGCCGAACACCCCGAGATGGATGCCACCGTGCTGGCGCTCGCGGGCATGTCGCGGCTCAATTTCAGCATCAGCCCCGAGGGCCGGCTGCAAGGCGATGCCGTGCCGGACGGGCTGCTGGCGACGGTGCTCGACACCGAGGTGATGCTGCCGTGCGTGGGCCAGGGCGCAGTGGGCATCGAGGTGCGCGACGGGGACGAGCGCATCGCGGCGATCTGCGAGCGCTTGAACCACTTCAACACGCGCCAATGCGTCACGGCCGAGCGCGCGTTCCTGGCGGCGATGGGCGGCGGCTGCCAAAGCCCAGTGGCTGCCTATGCCGAGGTCGTGGGCAGCCAGCTCCAGATGCGCGCCCTGTCTTACGCCAGCGGGCCGGTCCGCCGCGCGCAGGCCAAGCGCCCGCTCAAGGAGGCGGTGGAACTGGGGGAACAGCTCGCGGCGGAGCTGAAGGGGTAACAGGATTTACGATTTACGATTTACGATTTACGAGTGCAAGGCCCTGAGAGACAGGGGGCTGGGCGCATCTCGGTTTCGGTGCAGACCGGCAGCAGTGATCTCATTAACACCCCGCTTCAGCGGGGTGGAGGAGTGGCCCACGACTGGCAACCGCTTTAGCGGTTTCTCGCCTACGGGTAAACCGCTAAAGCGGTTCTGTCGCCGTGGCCCTCACTTCCACCCCGCTGAAGCGGGGTGTTAATGAGAGCCGGCCTGGGATTCCTTGCGATTTACGAGCGCAAGGCCCTGATAGGCGGGGGGCTGGGCGCATCTCGGTTTCGGTGCAGACCGGCAGGAGCGATCTCATTAACACCCCGCTTCAGCGGGGTGGAGGAGTGGCCCACGACTGGCAACCGCTTCAGCGGTTTCTCGCCTGCGGGTAAACCGCTAAAGCGGTTCTGTCGCCGTGGCCCTCACTTCCACCCCGCTGAAGCGGGGTGTTAATGAAAGCCGGCCTGGGATTCCTTGCGATTTACGAGTGCAAGGCCCTGATAGCCGGGGGGGCTCGTGGATCGTAAATCGTAGATCGTAAATGTGGCATTCAGAGCGGCAGGCGCTGGTAAAGCTCTGTCAGCCCGCGTTCCGCCAGTTCAGCTAGAAGGAAGACGAGGGCCATTTCCATCAGCGGGGCGAAGTCCACTTTGGCGAGCCGCAGGGGCACCCGACGCAGCGGCCGCAGCAGGTTGCGCCCGGTATACGTGACGAAGCTCCAGAAGGGTTGGTTGCCCAGATAGACGTAGCTGGCGACCAGGTGCAGGGCGAGCACGCCGCCGATCAGGTATCTCCAGCTCAGGTATGATCCCAGTCCGACCACGGCGGCCTGCTCGACACGGTGGATTCTGGAATGGGCTGAGGGCAGGATGCCCAGTCGGGCCAGCAGCAGGTTGAGCAGATACCAGCAAACCAGCCCGACCAGCAGCGGCAGGAGGAGCTTCACCGCCCAAGGCCAGCGGTCCACGCGGCCCAGGTGCGAACGCACCATCCGCTGCAGCGAGCCGCCGTCTGACTTCCGACCATTCACGATGGAGAAGAGCAGCAGCCAGAGGTAACAGGCAGCGAGCAGGGCCGCGAAGCTTAGCCCCGAGAACAGCACCATGCGCCACCAATTGTCGCTCCGAAACGGGATGGCGATGTCTATGCCCGGGAGATGGAAATGCGGCGTCCAGTCCACCGCCGGGCCGAGCTGCCAATACAGGAGAGCGCGTAACAGCAATAGCACCCCGAGCGCGGCCAGCAGGTGCCATCGTTTCAGGCGCCTCGGCTCGGCGCGCCGCAGGGTGCCGACCAGGGTGGCCGCTGTGGTCTTGCCGAGCGGGTCAAAGCCGAGCGACCGCCAGTTGAACCAAAGCAGCAGGCCGGCGAGGTTCAGTATGAAATTGGTTGGGCCCATGCGCGATGATTACACGCTGCGTGGGAGCCTGAGCCTACATCATCTTCAGCAGCGTCTCGGCCATCTCCGACGGGGTGGGCGCGACGCCGATGCCCGCCTCCTTGAAGGCGGCGATCTTCGCGGCCGCGGTACCCTTGCCGCCGCTGACAATCGCCCCGGCGTGCCCCATGCGGCGACCGGGCGGAGCGGTCGCCCCGGCGATGAAACCCGCCACCGGCTTCTTGCAGTGGGCCTTGACCCACTCGGCCGCTTCCTCTTCCGCCGAGCCGCCGATTTCGCCGATCATGATGACCCCATGCGTGTCGGGGTCGGCATTGAATAGTTTCAGCACGTCCAAGTGCGAGGTGCCGTTGACCGGGTCGCCCCCGATACCGACGCACGTGGATTGGCCGACGCCGCGGGTGGTGAGCTGCCAGACAGCTTCGTAGGTGAGCGTGCCGCTGCGGGATACCACGCCGATATGGCCCTGCTTGTGAATGTAGCCGGGCGCAATGCCGATGCGGCAGCCGCCGTGCGAGTCCTTGCCCGGGCCGGGCGTGACGATGCCGGGGCAGTTCGGCCCAATGAGCCGCGTCTTGCGGCCTTCCATCGCCCGCTTCACCTTGACCATGTCATTCACCGGGATGCCTTCGGTGATGCAGACCACAAGGTCGAGGCCGGCGTCCACGCCCTCGAGAATCGCGTCGGCGGCAAAGGCGGGCGGCACGAAGATGGCGGAAGCGGTCGCGCCGGTCTGCTTCATCGCCTCGGCCACGGTGTCGAAGATGGGTACTTTGCCCTCAAAGGTCTGGCCGCCTTTGCCGGGCGTGACGCCCGCCACGACTTGCGTGCCGTATTCGAGGCTGAGCTGCGTGTGTCGGGCGCCGAAGCTGCCGGTGATGCCCTGGACCAGGACGCGGGTTTGGGGAGTTACGAGGATGGACATGATACTCCTGCTGGTGTGCTCTGCCAACCTGGCAGGGTCTGAATTTTGGTGGGTTGTATGCCGGATTCCACAATCAAGGGAGCGGAAGTGGCTCGCTGTTGGCCAAGCTAGTTACGGAACTCGATCCGCTGTCGGTTTGTTCCCCCATAGGCCTATGTTTTCCGTCCCTGCACGCGCTCCTGTATCGCGCGGAGCTGTCTGACGGCGGCCATATCATGCTCGCGCCCCACTGCTTCCTTGGCAGCGATCAACGCATCCAGGTTTAACATGCGAAACTCACCGTAAGATAACTTACAGATGATAGAGCGCCTCAGGGCGTCTTCATAGCTCCCGATGGCCTTTACTTCGCTCAGGCAATCCAGTTTTCCCAAATCGGTCTGCAGGTAGAGGTTCTTCAACCGAGTGCACAATTCGTCAGTTAGTTCAAAGGGCAGCTTGTTCGCGGTCAGGCGATGATGTGGATGGAGGTCGCGGACCGCCGCTTCAATGCGACGTAGATTATCGGGCGCGAAGCGACAACACACGTCAAGGTCTCGAGTCACCAATGACACGCCATGCATGATGCCGCAGAAACCGCCGATGATGAGGAAGTCCACGCCCTGAGCTTGGAGGCGCGACAAAAGGGCTTGGTTGTCCTGGATGCTCCTGGTCATGAGACGCCGCGCGCGGCCTCAAGCTCCAACAGGAGGTCGAGCGCATGTTGATGCTCCTGGATTCTCTGCTCAGGGCTCATTCGGAGCGCGTCCTCTACCAGCGACATGTCGAACCCATATTCGCAGGCTGCCCGCCACGCCGGCCCTGCGTCGGCGGGGCAGACGTAACCCCGGTTCAGTTGCTCTATGAGGGCCTCGTCCAGCATGGCGGCCTAGGCCTTGGCAACCGCCGCCACCACCTTCTGCGCGGCATCGGCCATCGAGCCGCCGGTGATGATCGTCAGCCCGGACGCGGCGAGCGTCTTTCGGCCCGCGTCAACGTTGTTCCCTTCCAAGCGGACCACTAGCGGCAGCTTCAGCCCCGTCTCCTTCACGGCAGCCACGATGCCCGTGGCGATGACGTTGCAGTCCATGATCCCGCCAAAGATGTTGACCAGGATGCCCTTCACATTGGCGTCCTGCAGGATGATCTTGAAGGCCGCAGTCACCTGCTCTTTGCTGGCGCCGCCGCCGACATCCAGGAAGTTGGCGGGGCGGCCGCCGAAGTGCTGGATGATGTCCATGGTGGCCATCGCCAGGCCGGCGCCGTTCACCAGGCAGGCGATGCTGCCGTCGAGCTTGATGTAATTGAGGTTGAACTTGCTGGCCTCGGTCTCCAGCGGTGCCTCCTCCGCCAGGTCGCGCATCGCCTGGATGTTCGGATGCCGGAACAGGGAGTTATCGTCCTCCGAGCACTTCGCGTCCACGGCCATCAAGGCGTGCTTGCCGTCGCGCGCGCGGATGATGCACAAGGGGTTGATCTCGATGAGCGAGGCGTCGCACTCCCACCACGTCTTATAGACGCCCAGCAGCAGCTTGGCGCCCTGGCCGATCAGGTCACCGCGCAGGCCCAAGGCCACCGCCACCTTGCGCGCCTGGTAAGGCATCATGCCCACGGCGGGGTCAATCGTCTCCTTGAAGATCTTCTCGGGCGTCCTGGCGGCGACCTCTTCGATGTCCATACCGCCCTCCGTACTGGCCATCACGACAGGTCGTGAGGACGAGCGGTCGAGCAGCACCGCCAGGTAGAGTTCCTTCTCGATCTCAGGCGCTTCGGCAATGATGAGCTTGCTGACGAGGCGGCCCTCGGGGCCGGTCTGTTTCGTCACGAGCACGTTGCCCAGCATTGCCTTGGCCTTTGCATAGACGTCGTCCGCCGTCTTGCACAGCTTGACTCCGCCCTGGAAACCGCTCTTGAAAGTGCCTTTGCCCCGGCCGCCCGCATGAATCTGCGACTTGACGGCGATGAGGGTGGCGCCATTGGCGATCAGGCGCTCGGCGATGCGCCGGGCGTCGTCCGCGTTGTCGCACACTTCAGTCGGAGGGATGGCAACGCCGTACTGGGCCAGCAACTGCTTGGCCTGGTATTCGTGAATGTTCATGCCATTTACGATTTACGATTTACGATTTACGAGTCAGCCGCCCAGGGGCTGGGGAACGCCCCTTCGGTCGCCCTGGCGCCCGGTTCAAATCGCAATTGCTCCCGTCACTTTCTCTCCTTCACCGGCTGGTAGTGGTTCAAGGTGGGGCCGGTGTAAATCTGGCGGGGCCGATAGATGCGGGTGGGCGCTTCCATGACCTCCTTGTAGTTGGCAATCCAGCCCGGCATACGGCCAATGGCGAACATGACGGTGAACATGTCCAGCGGGATGCCGATGGCGCGCATGATGATGCCGCTGTAGAAGTCCACGTTCGGGTAAAGCTTTCGCTCGACGAAGTAGGAATCGCGCAGCGCCGCTTCCTCGAGGTGCTTGGCGATGTCGAGCAGCGGATCGTTGATATGCAGCTTATCGAGCACATCGTCGCAGGCCTTCTTGATGATCTTGGCGCGCGGGTCGTAATGCTTATAGACCCGGTGGCCGAAGCCCATCAGGCGCTTGCCGCTGTTCTTGTCCTTGGCCGCCGCAATGAACTTGGAGCCGTTGTCGCCGGACTTGTGAATAGACTGCAGCATCTCGATGACGGCCTGGTTGGCGCCGCCGTGCAGCGGGCCCCAGAGGGCGCACACGCCCGCCGCCGCGCTGGCGAACAGGTTCGCGCGGCTCGAGGCCACCATGCGCACCGTCGCCGTCGAGCAGTTCTGCTCGTGGTCGGCGTGCAGCAGGAAGATCAAATCCAGCGCCTTGACGGCCTCCGGCTTGAGCTCGTAGTCCCGGTAGGGCAGCGAGAACATCATGTGGAGGAAGTTGGCGGTGTATTTGTATTCGGGCTTGGGATAGATCGCCGGCAGGCCCATGGACTTGCGGTAGGCGTAGGCGGCAATCGTGCGCACCTGCGAGAGCAGCCGCGCGGCCTGGACGTCGAAATTCTCGCGCATGCCCTCGGTCAGCAGCTCGGGGTAGAAGCAGCTTGCCGCATTGATCATGGCCGAGAGAATCGCCATCGGGTGGGCGTGAGGCGGGAAGCCCTCGTAATGGTACCTCATGGCCTCGTTGAGCAGCTCGTTCTCGGTCAGCAGGTCCGAGAAGCGGCGCAGCTCGGCGCTGTTGGGCAGCCTGCCCATGATGATGAGGTGGGCCACCTCGATGAAGCTGGACCGCTCGGCCAACTCCTCGATCGGGATGCCGCGGTAGCGCAGGATGCCTTCCTCGCCGTCAATGAAGGTGATCTTGCTCTCGCACGACCCGGTGTTGCCGTAGCCATCATCCAGCGTGATGAAGCCGGTCTCGTTGCGCAGCGCCGAAATGTCAACCGCCCGTTCCTTCTCGCTGCCTTCGATTACGGGGAGTTTGCACGTCTTACCGTCCAGGATGAGTTCCGCAGTCTTTTCCATAAAGAACTTTAGCTTAACGTTCTGAGCGCGGGAAATTATTCGATCAGCATGAAGCAGGCAATCCCAAAGGCAACTTTTTCGAGGCGAGGCTCGCGCCTTCATCCAACGATGTCTCAATTGCCCCGCTCGTGGGCATAAGGTAGTAGATGAAGACTCATCACGGTTCGGCCAATGTTGGCTTGACCCGCTTCAAGCCGCACCGCCATGATCCCCGCATGGCGTCTTTCGGCAGAACGTTTGTACCGCTGCCCATGCACATCCTCCCAAACTGCGCAGGCTCCCCGCCCCGTGGCGGCAAGTCGGATTGGCTATCGGCTATTGTCTATTGGCTATGCTCGATCCTCCGCCGCCGGTCTCGGCTCTGCCGCGCTGTGGCTCAGATGATGTTGGCCCAGTGCCTTTTGCTGGCCGCCTCGGCCCGGGGCGAGGTTCTGATGGTCACGGATACGAACGACAGCCCGCATTTCGGCAGCCTCCGCGTGGCCGTCATTGGCTTCAACTCCCCGCGCGCGGACCAGAACAACACCATCCTGCTTGGCTCCTACGCCCTGGCGCGACGGAATCCGGGGGGCTTTACCTACCACCTCACCATCGGCGGAGCGGATGAAACCAACGCGCACACGGGCGACTTGGACATTACGCGGGGCAACCTGGCGATCATCGGTATAGGGACAAACGTAACCATTGACGCGAGCACACTGGGCGACCGCGCCTTCCATGTGCACAAGAACGCCGGGTTGACGCTGATGAACGTGGCGATTGTCGGCGCCCAGGCGCCCGCCGGGCAATTTGACTCCGACGGTGAGCCAGGCGGAGCTGTCTATAACGAGGGGCGGCTGACGATGGTGGGCTGCCGAGTGATTGGTTGCTCCAGCGGCGCGGGGGGCTACACGGAAGGGAATGCTGGCCAGCCGCCTGGGGGGAACGGTGGCGGCATTTGCAACGCGGGCACGCTGACGATGGTCAATTGCCTGCTTGCCTCCAATCACTGCGGCGGACTGAGCTTCGGCGACGGCGGGGACGGAGGGGGGATTTGGAACTCCGGTTCCGCGACATTGACTAGCTGCATCCTCGATGGGAACTCGTCCTCCGGGGCGCAGGTCGTACAAGGCACTGGCGGGGGCGGCGGCAATGGCGGGGGCTTCTGCAATGTGGGCACCATGAACCTGTATGAATGCAAGGTGCGTTACAACTTGTGCGGTCCAGGGGCCGCGGGCGGTTTGCCGGACTGGGCCAGCACGTTCAGCGCCGGCGGGCCGGGCGGTGCGGGCGGAAGCGGCGGCGGCGCCTTTAATACAGGCAAACTCACATTGCAGGCATGCGAGGTGTCCGATAATGACACCGGAGACGGCGGCGACGGCGGAAGCGGTTTCGGCGGGGGAGGGACAGGTGGAGACGGCGGTTCAGGCGGGGGCATCCACAATGCGGGGCTTCTGACGCTCATCGGCTGTACGGTTGCCGGCAATGCAACCGGCAATGGCGGCAATGGAGGAGCTGGCTTCGATGCAGGGGCAGCGGGAGGTGACGGCGGCAGCGGCGGAGGCCTCTGCAGCCCCGGAAGGTTGGCCCTGACGAATTGCACCATTTCCGGCAACTCAACCGGCGCGGGGGGCATTGGCGGGTCAGGTGCTACTGACGCGGGCCCCGGGGCTAACGGCGGCCGCGGCGGCGGAATCTACGTCGCCGGTGCGTTCGACTTCATTTCGTGCACGGTTTGCAGCAACTCGGCCGGTGCAGGCGGGGCAGGTGGCGCGGGCAGCTTCCACGTTCTTCAAGTTGGCCCGGGACCCGCACAGGTGACATCCGGCGGGCCGGGCGGACAGGGTGGCAGCGGGGGTGGTGTGTTCGCCACAACCAACGTGCCACCGATAGCTGGCAACGATTTGATAGCTTTGAACCAGGCCGGCAGCGGCGGTCTTGGGGGCTCCGGCTACATCCTGACGTGGAACACCAACACCGATGACTTCGACACGACCGATACGTCTGCCGCCGCCGGTCCGCCCGGCTCCGGCGCGGACCTCTCGGGCACATTCCTTTCACGGGGCTTCAACCTGATCAGCCAATCCGAGGGCAGCACCGGCTTCACCAACGGCCTGAAGGGCGACCTGGCGGGAACCACAAATTCTCCCGTTGACCCGCTCCTCGGGCCCCTGCAACAGAACGGCGGCTTGACCCCGACGCATGCGCTGCTCCCCGGGAGCCCTGCCATTGACCAGGGCTACTGCTTTGGCGTTCACACCGACCAGCGCGGCCACCGCCGTCCGCAGCATTTGCGAGCCGTCGCCAATGCGCCGAGCGGGGATGGCAGCGACATAGGCGCCTTCGAGGTGGATTCGGCGCCCCTTAGGTAAGCGGCCTTCTTCGTTGCTCGCCCCAGTGTTTCTGGCGATATGTCGGTGATTGGCCGGTGTGTCTCCCGTGTGGGTCGACCCACATGGGAGATACACAGGGCAATCGCCGGGGAGACGGCAGGGTGCCTGCGGTGTGGCGCTGACAGGGTATTGGTCCGCAAGTAGCTGGCGCAGAGTATGTTGCGAGCCTGGAGCGGGCAAGAGTGATCTTGGGCACAGGGTAAACCGCTAAAGCGGTTGTGGCGCCGTTGCACCCACATCCACCCCGCTGAAGCGGGGTGTTAATGAGATCAGACGTGCCGGTGCGCAGAAAGCGAGGTGCGCCCCAAGGGAGCGGGCTCATTCCAGCTTCTGAGGAGTGCGCACGTCTCCCTAAGGCGCTGGGGCTCTGCGACTTTCATTAGCACCCCGCTTCAGCGGGGTGGAGGAGCGGCCCACGCCCGGCAACCGCTTTAGCGGTTTCTCGTGTGCCGGTAAACCGCTGAAGCGGTTCTGGCTCCGCCGCACCCAATTCCATCTCGCTGAAGCGAGGTGTTAATGAGATCAGACGTGCCGGTGCGCAGAAAGTGAGATGCGCCCCAAGGCAGCGAAGCAGCTAACGCGCCCTTGACAGCACGAAGGATCTTTAGTAAACACCTACCAGCGCGTCCGACGCGCACCTCAGGCATTAACCGCTCCCCTCGGGAGCGTGAGAGAAAGGTGAGAATGAAAAGCACGAAGCTGTCTGTGCCCTTATCGAACTTGCTGGCAGTGCTTGGTTTCCTGGCTGTGGCCTATCCTGGCCTGGCACAACATCCACCCTACGTTTACATCTGGTCGCCCACCAACGGAGCGACGTATCTGGCCCCGGCCAACCTGACCATCTACGTCCGGGCTGTCGGGAACACCAACCCGGTGCAAACGGTGCAGTTCTTCGCTGGGGACACCAGCCTCGGCACGGTCACCAACCTGCCCGGCGTCATAGTGACCAACGTCGAGCCGCTTTACCCTTTCGCGTGGTCCAACGTGCTCGCGGGTAATTACGCGCTCAAAGCTGTCGCTACCGACATGGCTGGCCTGTCCGCCACCTCCGCGGTGGTCAACATCAGCGTGCTGACGAACCCGCCCCCGCCGCCGCCCGTGCGCCCGGTGGTCGCCCTGTATTACCCGACAAACAACGCGACGTTCCTGGCGCCAGCCAACCTCACCCTTTACGCCCGGGCCATGGAGCCAACCGGCATCGTGCAGACCGTGCAGTTCTTCGCCGGCACAACCAGCCTCGGCGTGGTCTCCAACAGCAGCCAGGTGGTGGTGACCAACGTTAGCCGGGAGTCGCTGTTCCCGCTGGGCTGGTCCAATGTCCTGGCTGGGAAGTACGCACTCACGGCTGTGGCAACGGATGCCAAAGGCGTAACGGCTACTTCGAGCGTGGTGAACATCTCCGTCATCTCGAACACGCCGCCGCCTAACCTGCCGCTAACCGTCGGCTTCTACTACCCCACTAACGGTCAAACCTTCACCGCGCTGGCCAACATCGGCGTCCACGCGTGGGTGCTGGATTCAAACATCGTCCGCACGGTGCAGTACTTCGCGGGCACCAACAGCATTGGGATCGTCAGCAACACGGCGGGCGTGCTGCTCACCAACACCCTCATGCCAAATCCGTTCTTCCTGCTCTGGAGCAACGTGCCGGCGGGCCCGTATGCATTGACCGCAGTGGCTGCCGATTCGGCCGGGAACCTCGCCACTTCGGCCCCGGTAAACATCAGCGTGCTCTCTCCGCCGCCGCCTCCGCCCATCCTCCCCTACGTGTATATCTACTCGCCGAGCAACGGTGCAGTCTATGCCGCGCCGGCCAACCTGACGCTCTATGCGCGGGCGGCGGAGCCGACCGGCATCGTCGAGAGCGTGCAGTTCTTTGCGGGCACGAACAGCCTGGGCGTGGTATCCAACAGCAGCCAGGTGGTGGTGACCAACATCAGCTCGGAGCCTCTTTTCCCGCTGGCATGGTCCAACGTCCTGGCCGGCAAATACGAACTCAGGGCCGTGGCGACGGATGCCAAAGGCCTGACCGCGACCTCGCCCGTGGTGAATATCTCGGTGGTTTCGAACGTCCCGCCGCCGAACCTGCCCTTCCAGGTCGGCTTCTATTATCCGACCAACGGCCAGCGCTTCGACGCGCCCGCCAACATCGGCCTCCATGCCTGGGTCGTGGATTCAAATATCGTCCGCACCGTGCAGTACTTCGCGGGCACCAACAGCATTGGGATCGTCAGCAACACGGCGGGCGTGCTGCTCACCAACACCCTCATGCCGAATCCGTTCTTCCTGCTCTGGAGCAACGTGCCCGCGGGCCTGTATGCGTTGACCGCGGTGGCCACGGATGCCTTGGGGCTCAATGCCACTTCGCCCGTAGTCAACATCACCGTGTTCTCACCCCCGCCGCCCAGCAACCGTCCGCCGGAAGTGCGCATCATCAGCCCGCCCAACGCCGCCGCCTTCCGCTACCCGGTGAACGTCCCCATCTACGCCTACGCGCATGACGCCGACGGCTACGTCGCCAGCGTCGAGTTCTTCGCCGGCACAAACAGCCTGGGCCTGGGCAGCCTGCTCTCCTTCCCGACCAATCCCCCGCCGTCGAGCTATTACTCCAACATCTTCTGGCTCACCTGGAGCAACCCGCCCGTCGGCTCGTATGCGTTGACGGCGAAGGCGACCGATAACAGCAACGCCGTTGCCGTCTCTGCCGCCGTCAATATCACGGTGCTGCCGCCGTCTCCGCCGCCACCGGTGAGCCACTATTCAACGGTGAGCATTGTGGCCAGCGACCCCGTGGCGATCGAGGGCACCAATTGCTGGGTATGGGCGAGCCCGACCAACCCGGCCGCCGCGTGGACCAACTGGCCCGGCGCCCCCCGGATGCTCGTGACCAACTGCGGCCCTAAGAACGCCACCTTCACCGTGCGGCGCGCCGGCGACACCAACAGCGCCGTCCTCGTGACTTACGCCATCGACGGCACGGCCAGTAACGGCGTGGACTACGTGGCGCTCCCCGGCTCGGTCGTCATCCCCGCCGGCCAGCACGAGGCGATGATCTCCATCGTGCCGATTGACGACGGCGCGCCCGATATCACCAGCACCGTCATCCTCAAGCTCATGCCTTCGACCAACAAGCCGCCGTTGTATGCCCTGGGTTCTCCCCTCAGCGCCGAAGCGGTCATCTTCGACAGCGCCACACCCAGCCCGCGGACCGGCCCGCTGGCGGACAGGACCTTCCACATCAACGCCGCCGGGCCCAACGGGGCATGGTTCCACGTCGAGTATTCCACCAACATGGTGAGCTGGCAGCCGGTCTGCACCAACCAGGTCGTCAACGGCTGGATAGATTTCATAGATCCCAACGCGTCGTCCGCCGGGGCGCGGTTCTATCGGGCGGTGCCGGAGAGCAATCCGCCGCAGTAGCCGGACCACGGGGGCTGCGTAGGAACGCCGGCTTCAGCCGTAGGGATGCCGCCGGCATTACGCGCAAAGGCGCAAAGGGGCAAAGGCGCCACGCGGTGAAGGCCCCCTTCTCCGCCCCGGGGCATGCTGTTCACAAGGTGACGTTTGAGGTCATAGACTCAGACATCCAAAACCTTTGCGCCTTTGCGTCTCTGCGTCTTTGCGTTAAAAGTCTTCTGCATTCCGCTGCCCCGGGTTAGCATTCGTCTCAGAGCACCCGTAGCTCAATTGGATAGAGCATCTGACTTCGGATCAGAGGGTTGCAGGTTCAAGTCCTGCCGGGTGCGCCAACCGGCACTCTCGTCCTCATCATCGTTCTCGTGCTCGTCCTCGATGATCCAGCGGTCTTCGAGCACGAGCACGAGGATGACGATGAGGACGAAACGCAGGGCGGCGCCAACCGGGGCTGTCCGCCGCGCCGTTCACGCCGCCCGGAGTTGCTCCTGGTGGTCCTTGACCACCTCGGGTTCGAGCTGGGGCGCCAGCCAAAGCGCCTCCAGCGCCGGGTAGGCGGCCACCAACGGCAGCGTGGCAATGGCGCCCACGATCCCGGCGACCATCCCGCCGCCAATCATGGACAGCAGCACGGCCAGCGTTGAGAGCCGCAGCTTGTTCCCATACACCTTGGGGAGGATGACATAGTTCTCCAGGATGTGATACGCACCGTAGCAACCCAGGACGATGAGGCTCGTGCTCGTGGACACGGTCATGGCAATCGTGGCCCCCAGCACCAGGGATATGGAGATGCCCAGCACGGGCACCACGTCCAGGATCCCCGCCAGCACCGCCAGCAACAACGCCATCGGCACGTGAAGCACGGACAGCACAATCATCACGTACGCGGCGAACAGGCCGGAAAGGATGGACTGCCCGACAATGAACGCCACGACGCGATCCCCGATATTCTGCAGCCCCTTCGAGACACGCCGCCGCCGCCCGGGAGGGAAGTAGGCGATCAGCCATTGCAAGGCCCGCGGACCATCAATGATCAGGTAAATCGCCAGCGCAATGACGAGCACGCCGTCCAGCACGGCCCCTGCCGTCGTCTTCACGGCGGCGAGGGCTTGTGTGGAGAAGCGCTGAAAGGCTTCGTTCGAGCTCAGGTTGGCCGTCCGCTCCAACTGTCTTTGTAGCGGCCCGGGCGGCACGCGGCTGACGAGTTGCTGCTCCAGCTTCGGCAGGTTCTTGCCGAGATTGGAGGCCTGGCTGACCACCACCGGCCCAACGAGCGCGGCCAGTCCAACCACCCCGAACACCAGCGTCAGGATCGCCAGCAGCAAGCCGGCCCAGCGCGGCCAACCCTTGCCCCACGCCCAGGCAGCCAGCCGATACAGCGGCACCGCCAGGAGGGTGGAGACGATCAGGATCTGGCACAGCGGCCACAGCTTGACGGCCACATACGCCAGCAGAATCGCCGACAGGACCTTAATGATCGTCTTCCAGGAGATCTCAATCCGCATAGGCGGTGGCTGCGGGCCGTTGTCCACGACCTACCTTCGCCTTCGCCCACGGGCTTGGCAACCTTCGCCGGGAGAAGACCTTTAACGCAAAGGCGCAAAGAGGCAAAGGCGCAAAGCTCTGGACAGACTTAGCGCCTTTGCTTCTTTGCGCCTTTGCGTTAAAGAGTGCCAGCCGATTATACGCTCTCCGCCTGCGGGTGCACCCACGGCGCTCGATAGGTCCGCGCCAGCATCCGATTGGCCTCGTCATCCCCGACCACCTTGCCCGCCGCCGCATCCCACGTCAGGCTGCGGCCCAGCTTCATGGACATGTTGGCCAGAATGCAGGCCGAGGTGGAGATGTAGCCCTGCTCGATGTCCGCCACCGGTTTGCCGCGGGAAGCAATCGCCGCCAGGAAATCTTTCATGTGTCCGCGAATGGCCGGCGCCACCTGTCGCTCGAGGTCCTTCTCAGTCCGGTCCTCCGGGAACTTGTCGAACTCCATCGTGACGTCGCGGTGAATAGGCTTGGCGTCGCCCATCGGCTCAAAGTCGAAGCTGTTGATGCTGGCCTTGAGGCTGCCCTTGTCGCCCCAGAACGTGATGCCCCACGGGTAACGCGGGTCAATGGGCTGGCCCCAGCGCCGATGCTGCCAAACCACTTGCAGGTCGCCGAAGTCATAAATCGCGGTCTGCGTGTCGGAGATGTTTCCTTGCCGTCCCTGGCTCATGTTCCTGGAGCCAGACGAGCTCACCGACTTCGGCGCCCCCAGGTCCAGCATCCAGCGGGCCGCATCGAGCATGTGGATGCACAGGTCGCCCAGCGTGCCGTTGCTATATTCCATCCACGAACGCCAGCCCCGCGGGTGCTTCATCGGGTTGTAGGGCAGCATCGGCGCCGGGCCGGTCCACATCTCCCAATCCAGGTATTCCGGCGGCGCGCAGTCCGCCGGGTCGGGGCCGCGGCCCACGCCGTAGTAGCTGTAGATCTCCACCAGGCCGATCTTGCCCAGCTTCCCGGACCGCACAATGTCGTCCCGCGCCTCGATCAAATGCGGCGTGCTGCGCCGCTGCGTGCCCACTTGCACCACGCGGTTGTGCTTGCGCGCCGCCGCCAGCATCGCCTGCCCCTCGATCACGTCCACGCTGATGGGCTTCTGCACATACACGTCCGCACCCGCCTCGACCGCCGCGATCATGGGCAGCGCGTGCCAATGATCGGGCGTGGCGACCAGCACGATATCCAAGTCCTTCTCGCGCAGCATCTCCCGGTAATCGTGATACGTCCGCGGCTTCTTGTGCGAAGCCTGCCGCGAGGCGACAATGTCTGCCGCCTCCGCCAGCAGCCGCTTGTCAACGTCGCACAGCGAGACGACCTCGACGGGCGCAACCTGGATGAGGCGCAGCAAATCGCATTTGCCGTACCAGCCGGTGCCGATGAGCCCCACGCGCTTCTTCTGGTCTGCGAATTCAGCGGCATAGCTGCCCACAGCGGACAGCGCCAATCCTGCGGCACCCAGTTGGATGAACTTCCGGCGATTCATGCTCCCCTTCTAAGCCAACCGGCTGGGAATGACAAGCCCGGCCACCGGCACGAGCATCACCAGCCCAGCACCCTAAGAAGGCAGAAGACGTTTAACGCAAAGACGCAAAGGCGCGAAGAGCGAAGCTGTGGAAGTTGGATTGGCTATTGCCTATCGGCTATTGCCTACTCCCCAACCCGGGTCATCGGTAGCGGCTCTGCCCCGCTGCCTCTTTGCCTCCGTTCCACCGCGTCCCTGCTATCTCGGGAAGATGAGAACGCGGTGGAACGCGTCCCTACCCCCCTTAATGAATTTGCCCTGACCGGCTGGGGATTTACGATTTGAGATTTACGATCTACGAGCGCAAGGGCCAGTAGGACGCTGGGCTCGTGGATCGTAAATCGTATATCGTAAATTCATCCTAATGCTTCCGCTTGGCCCCTTTTTGCTTCTCGTAGGCCGCCACTTCCTCGGCCGTCGCCGGCCAGGGCCACACATAGTCCCGGCCTTTCACCCAGTTAATATTCTCGGTTTTAACTGCAGGCGACGCGTCGCCTCCATCGTCCACGCCGTCTTCGCCGATTGAGTAGAGCAGGAAGCTGCCGTCGGGGTGAAGGCGGTAGCGTAGCGGCTTGCCGTCCGCAGGGTCCCGGGGAATGGCCGGCAGAAAGGCCGGGACGAGGGCGCCAAGCTCGCTGGGGTAGCGGCCATGCCGGAGTTGGTAGCGCTTGATGGCCAGGGCGGTAGTCGTCAGCTCGCGCGAGACCTCGGCGTTCAGCACACGGACAACCACGTGGCTGACGGCCACCACCGAGCTGGAGAAGAACTGGCTCAGGTCATCCCCGCGCGGGAAGTATTCGCGGTCGGGGTCCTGCTTTTTAGCGGGCGGCCACAGGGCGATCAGGCGGGCGTCCTGCCGGCTGACGGCGGGGACGAAGGGTTCGCCGGCGTGGACTGCCCGATAGCTTTCCAGCAGGATTTGGTAGCCGCGCAGCATGCGTAACTGGTCGGTGTAGGAATCGCAGATGGACCACTCGATGCGCCGTGCCTCAGCGGCTGTTCCGCCAAGCAGTTGGTCGCCGACGATGCCGAAAGCCGAACCGGTTCCCGACGATCCGCCGCCGCCCATGGAGAACACCTGGCGGAATTGCGCCGCGGAAGCTCTCATGCGCTGGAGCATTAACAGGTTGATGTTGCGTTCCATCTCCAGCGACTTCTCCGCCGGTTCAATGAAGCTCAATCCGGCCCAGCCGCGCTGGATGGCGGCCAGTTGCTCATCGCTCACCTTAGGCGACTGGAGCAGTTCCCAGGTCGCATTCATCGCAATGGCCGCCATCGCTATGCGCACGAGCTGAGAAATGGCCAGGCGCTCGTCGGCGGTCGCGTTCACCAGCGCCAGCATGGTCTGCACGTTCGTCGTGGCCGCTGCGGTATCCCCGGAATGCAACGCCAACAGGGTCTCGGTGCTCAGCAAGGAAACCGAGCGCTTCAGCGGCGCCAAGTGCGGTATCAACAGCGTGAAGCCCTGGCGGTAATCCAGGTGGAAATTGAAGTTTGGGTGTTCGGCGGCGTCGCTCACGACGTCCAGGGCATCGCGATAGCCGGAGAGCGCCGCGGCGATTTCACTCCACGTGTTGGTTCCGTTCACGCGAATGTCGGGTTGCGCCCAGCCAACCATCGCTTTGCCCGGTGCAACCATGTGCATGGCCGGCGGTGCGTTCGTGTCCAGCGGGTCGCCGGTCTTGGAGTAGGCCAGACCGCCTATTGCTTCCCGGAAAATATCGGCGCCATTGTTCTCGGGCAGGACCGGCGGGGGGCAAAGCGCGCGGACGTCGAGGATTTCGCCGGCCGCAATGAGCTGCCGTTGGTAACGGGCGACGGCCCACCTGGCGCGGAAATGGACAAAGTACGCGGCGACCAACAGCCCCGCGGACAGCAGCCCAAGGCCGACCATCAGGCTTCGCCTACGGGCGTTCATCGGTTCGCATCAATGCGAAAGTTCAGACCGGCATGCGCGGGTTTCGTCACGGCAGGCGGGCGGGGCGGCCGGACACGGGCGTCTCTACTGCGCCGCCCGTGCCGGAAATCCGAAATCCAAAGCACGAAATCCGAAACAAATCCAAAGGCTCGAAGGAGCAATGACCGAAACCTGCGGCCAGCGTGCGCTTTGAGCATTTGGGATTGGAGCCTTTGGATGTGTTTCGGATTTCGTGCTTCGCATTTCGGATTTAGGCGGTCAGCGTCCGGCGGCCCCATCCAGACCCGCTCTGCCTCATGACAGGACAGGCAAGGCGTGGCAAGTGGGGCCGTGCGGGAACAGGGCTGCAGCCGACGACGTGCGTAACATAAGGCACACCATGTGGTTCCGAACGCCGGCTGGTCTCGCGCGGCTTCACCCCTGCGCGCCCGCTATTCGATGGCACGTTTATTGCAACCAGACGATCTGCGCTCTTTGGCAACGGGGACGCTGATGGGAACTTCAGATTTCGCCCTGCCCTGTTCGTGGCCAGCGACTGAGAGTTCGGACCGTTAAGCTAACCAGGACGGGATAAAAAGCGAGGGTTGGGACCCGGCAACTTCATGGGATGGTTGCGCATAGGCGCTTTGCCCAAATCCTGAGCAACGCTCCGCAAAACAGCCGAACACGACAAGGGCAGGGCTCTTTGCTATTTACTCGGAATTTGGGTAGGACCCCAGCACCTTCACGTAGCTGCAATGCTCGCCCAGTTGCAGAATCGCCTTCTCCACTTTCCGGTCCTCGGAGTGCCCGTCACAGTCCACGAAGAAGAAGTATTCCCAGGCTTTGCGCTTGCTGGGGCGGGACTCAATTTTGGTCATGTTGATGCGGTAGCGGCGGAAGGGGGCCAAGGCGCTGTAGAGGGCGCCGGGGCGGTCCACGATGCTGAACATCAGGCTGGAGCGGTCATCGCCGGTGGGCGGACCGCACTGCCGGCCCAGCACGAGGAACCGGGTCGCGTTGGCCACGTTGTCCTGGATGTCGTATTCGAGGATGGGCAGGCCGTATTTCTCGGCCGCGAGGACGCCGGCAATGGCCGCGGCGCCCTTCTCACGGGCGGCGAATTCGGCCGAGCGGGCATTGGAGGAGGTCTCGATAATCTCGACGCGCGGCAGGTTGGTGCGCACCCAGTCCCGGCACTGCCCCAGCGATTGCGGATGGGAGTAAAGCTTCTTGATCTCTCCGCGCGGGCTGTTGCTTAAGAGGCAGTGCTGCACCGGCAGGACGATTTGCGCGACGATCTTCAGGTCGCTGTCCACGAACATGTCCAGGGTGTGCGTCACCACGCCCTCGGTGGAGTTCTCGACGGGCACGACCCCGTAATCGGCCCGGCGCTTGCTCACCTCGGTGAAGACGTCGGCAATCGTCTTCTGCGGCGAATAATGCAGGCTGGAGCCGAAGCGACGGATGGCCGCCTGGTGGGTGAACGTCGCCTCGGGCCCGAGGTAAGCGACCGTGAGTGTTTTCTCCAGCGACAGGGCGCTGGACATGATTTCGCGGTAGATAGCGCGCAGGGAATCGTTGGTGATGGGCCCCTGGTTGCGGCGGCAGAGGCGCTGGAGCACCGAGCGCTCACGGTGGGGAGCGTAGATTTCCTCCCCGGCTTTGCGCTTCATCTCGCCGATTGCCAGGACGTGCTTGGTGCGCTCGTTCAGGAGCCGGACAATTTGCGTGTCCAGTTTGTCTATCGCTTTGCGGTGTTCAGGTATGTTCATTGCTGAGACTCAGGCGCAGGCGGGTTGGGCGGAGCCGGCGGTTGGGGTTGTGCGTCGGGCGGCGCAGCGATTGGGGGCTCGGCCGCGGCGTCGGCTTGCCCTGCGGGCAGCGACAGTTGCTCGGGGGGCACCGTCGCCAGCCCCGGCTCGGCGGTGAGGAGGGACGGCGGCTTTTCCACCACCACGCGGCGCAGTTCGTCCGCCGCCGGAAGGTCATCCAGGCTGCGGAGGCCGAAGTATTCCAGGAACACGAGGGTCGTGCCGTAGGTCATAGGGCGGCCCACCACCTCGGCGCGGCCGACGTGCTCGACCAGCCCGCGCTCGAGCAGGGTCTGCATGACGCCATCCACGCTGACGCCGCGGACCTGCTCGATCTCGGCGCGGGTGATCGGCTGGCGGTAGGCGATGATGGCGAGGGTCTCGAGGGCCGGCTGGGAAAGGCGCGGCGGACGCGGCTTGTGCCCGACCAGGGCCTTGAGCCAGGGCGAATAGTCCGGCTCCGTCACGAACTGCCACGAGCCCGCCACGCAAGCCAGCCGAAAGCTGCGCTGCGCCGCTTCGTGTTCCCGAGCCAGCTCCTCGAGCGCCGCGGTGAGTTCCTCCTCCTTTACTCTCTTGAGCCCGCGCACGGTCTCGTTGCCTTCAGCGTGCTCCACGGCAGCCGCGAACACGTCGCGCAGCTCCTTCAGGCTCAGCGGCTTTTGCGCCGAGAAGAGAATGGCTTCCAGGATAAGTTTCAGTTCCATGCTAAGAAGATGTCGAGGCGTCGGGCAGTGCGGCAGGGTCGGAGGCCGGGTTGGCCTCGGTCTTGGGCGGCTCAGGGGCCGGCGGATTGGCGCGGCAGATTTCGATTTCCCCGAATGCCTCGTGCTGGAGAGCGGTGATCTGGTGCAGCCGGATCAGCTCCAGCAGCGCCAGGAAGGTCACTACGACTTCGGAGCGGCTGGCTGCCCCGGCAAACAACTCGGAGAACTTCACGCTGCCGCGCTCGCCCAAAATCCGCATCAGGAGCTCGATCTTCTCGCTGACGGTCCATTTGTCTTCATAGATCTCACGATGGTCCTCGCGCTCGCCGAAGCGCTTGAGAATGACCGTGACGGCGTTGACCAGGTCGAAGACCGACGCCGGCTGCCGGGCAGGCGCCTCTTCGGGAAAGCCCAACGCGCCGGGCACGCGGGGGAAGACGTCTTCCTGCCGGGCTTCCAGCACCTGGAGCTGCGCGGCAGCGTCCTTGAACTTCTTATATTCGACGAGCTGGCGGATGAGTTCCCATCGCGGGTCTTCGCCCTCGTCCTCACCTTCAACCTGCGCCTGTTGGTCCACGGGCAGCAACTCCCGGCTTTTGATGTACATCAGGGTGGCGGCCATGACGAGGAACTCCCCGGCGATTTCGAGGTCCAGCAGCCGCATGGTCTCGATGTATTCGATGAACTGCGTCGCCAGCTTCGTCAGGTTGACCTGGTAAATGTCCACCTCCTCCTTCTTTATGAGGTAAAGAAGCAGGTCGAGCGGGCCTTCGAAGACCTCGAATTTGACCTTATATTCAGCCATTGGACCCGCCGCCCTGTCTGACGTCGGGAGAGCGCATCATACGCAGGAGGCGGCGGACTTGGCAACGCTTGAGCGGAGGGGGGCGGGCGAGAGCCAATTGCAAACTTCCGGGTTAACCGCAAAGAGCACCGCGCGGCAAAGCCGCAACCGAATCGAGCCGCGACGAGGATGGAGGATAGAAGATGGAGGATGGAACTCTCCTCTGCCGCTTGGGTGCATTGGCTATCGGCTATTGGCTATCGGCTATGCCCAATGCCTTTCGCAACTTCATCGTTGGGGCCGAGGAATGACGAATGAGGAAAGCCAAATGACGAAGGAATGACAAATGCCGAATGACCAACCTGCCGCGCCGCACTCTTTGTGGTTCATTCCTCGATTTCCTCTCGGATTTCGGGCTTCGGCCAGGGCTTCGGCTTTACGGAAGAAGGCTGGGCGGCTACGCTGCTGCGCAGATTGAACCTGCAGGTATGGCATTTCCACTAGCACACCCGGCGGCCGTGTTACCGCTGCGGCGCTTTTGCCCGCGCTGGCTCAGCTTCCCGGCGCTGGTAGTGGGGAGCGTGGCCCCCGATTCAGCCTACGTTCTCCAGGCATGGCATGTGGACGTGCTCAGCCATAGCCTTATCGGCAGCGTGGCCTTTTCCCTCCCGGTCGGCCTTGCCACCATGCTGATCTTTTACGCCGTTCGCACGCCGATGGCGAAGCGGTTGCCTGCACCTTACCAACGCGCGCTGCTGCCCCTGTGCCAAAGGCCGCCCGCGTCAGTGTGGGTGTTGGCGCTCTCGATCCTGATCGGGAGCTGGACCCACCTCTTTTGGGACTCCTGTACGCACAAGGATGGCTGGTTTGCCCTCCACATTCCCGGTCTCAACCTTGCCGTATTCACGCTGGGCTACCACACGGCGCGGGTATCTTTGCTGCTGTGGTATGCCAGCTCCTTTGCCGGCATGGTTTGGCTGGTGCTGGCCTTCGAGAAATGGAGGCAGACCCGCGTGCGCGGCGCCGCCCGTGTGCCCGGCAAGGCGGTGCTGCGGGACGCGGCGCTCGTGGCGCTGCTGCTGCTGCCGATTGGCGCGGTGCACCACCTGCTGCAACGGACGGAAGTGGCGGTCTATGTGGTGGCAGCGATTTGCGCCGTGCCGGCCACCTGGGTGATCCTTAAAATGAGCAGCTCAGGAACCAAGGACGCGGACGGTCCGGACGCCGCCGGCTAAACCGGCGGGCCCATCACTGCCAGCCCACGCGCAGCCGGCTGCAGACCGAATTGAACTCCTGCAGCCAGACGCCCGAGGCCTGGTAAAGCACCTGGCACATCTCGTTAAACGCTGACGTGCTCGACTGGCCTTCAGCGACCTCCTGCTGGAAATTGCCGAACGCTTCGGAAAGAATGCCCAGGCCGGCGTCGAGTTCGGCCAGCTCGTTTGCCCCAGCGGCGATTTGCTGCGGGCTTAAGCTCGCCTTGAAGGCATTGTAGGTGCCCTGCAAAGTTTGGAACTGCTGGAACACCAATCCGTAGCCGTCACCGCCACCCCCGCCGTAGTTCGACGCCGTGCGTGTGCTGTTCTGGAACCAGCTAACCTGAGACTGCACGTTAAGTTGCGCGTTCTGCTGCGACATCGGGATGTTCGGCTGCCGGGCCGACAAAACACCCAGCGTGGCCGTGCCCGCCAATGCGGCGGCCAGCACCAGTTTTACCCGGGCCGCGCGTGAACTCCAGGCCCGCCGCCTGCCTCCGGAATGATTACCTGTTACCATGTTTAACCTCTGCTCTATATTAACCCTTTTTTGGGTTTTTATCCGGCCTGAGTATCACCGCCACGGCGTCAAGTTCGCCAAGGACGGACCCAATGCTGGCCTCCACTTTTTTCCCGTTCTCGCGCGTCGTGCGGATGGTCTCCTTCATGGCGTCTGTGCTCGCCAGGCCGGGATTGCGTTCCAGGCCGTTCCGCACCCGATGCAAGCCGGCCAGGAACGGCTGGAAGGCCTCGCGGGCATCCTGGGTCAGGAGGCGGATGTGGTCGAACCGCTCTTGCAGGCGCTCCCGGCGCGCCACGGCCCGCTGGCGCGCTGCGGGGTCTTTGACGTGCTGCAGGTGCTGGTGCCATTGCTCGAAATAATCGTTGCCGCGCTCCCGGATCGCCTGCGCGCGCGCCCGGAGTCGGAACGAGTGCACCTCCAGCCGCCGCACGTCCTTCGCAAAAGCCCGCACCATGCGCGGCGGGCACGGCGTCTGCGCCGTCGCCCGGTCCAATGAGGTCAGCGCCGCCTGCACGACCCGGTGCGCGTCGGCAGCCACTTGCCTGTATTCGGCCAGGTCTTCCCTGGGCACCGGCGAGGCGTATTTGTCCTGCTTGCCGGCGCAGCCGGTGAAGGCCGCGACGACGGCGGCAAAGAGCGCCGCTGCGTGGTATGAATTGCTGCCTGGTATTCTCATGCTCTGCGCCTGCCCAGCCTGGACGGTGCGCTCACGCCCTGTCAACCTTGACTATTATCGCCCGCCCCGGCACGGGAATCCAGCCGGAACCGGTCCTCGTAGCGGCGTCTCGGCAGAGCGCCGCTTGCTCGCTGCGCCTCAAACAGCGGCGCTCTGCCGAGATGCCGCTAGGAGGGCTCCTGGGAACTCCGCCGCTTGCGGCTTGCCCCGAGCGGCAGCGGGAGATAGAAATCGGGCCGTATGCATTCACAGCCGTCGCCAGCGGGCTCGCGCGCCCCGGCGCTACCGTCATGATTGACCAGGAACCCATTCTATCGGTGGGCATTTGTGCGCACGAGCGCGAAGCACGCGGCGTGCTCAATGGCCGGTTCCTGCTGCCGGACCGGACCGCGGTGACCGGGCAGTTTGCGGCCCGGCTCAAGGACGGCGCGTTGAGCCTCGCCGACAAGGACGGGCGCGAGCTGGCGCGAGGGCCGGAACTGCGCCTCAAGCCGGAGGGCAACGCTTCCTTCACCCTGCGCGACGTGACCATCGGCATCAACTTTCACTGGCAGCGGAAGGAAGACCAATCCTTCGAGGGCGGGCTGCGCCTGCTGCGGAATGAGGATGGCGCGATTGCCGCCATCAACGAGGCCGGGGTCGAACAGTATCTCCAGAGCGTCATTTCATCCGAAATGAGCGCCACGGCCCCGCTCGAGCTGCTGCGGGCACACGCCATCACCTCCCGGAGTTGGCTGGTCGCCATGCTGCAACGGCAGAAGCGGCTCAAGAACCTGGACGGCCCGGCCCGCCGCGGACGGGAGACGCCGGAAGAAATTGTGCGCTGGTATGACCGCGAGGATCACAAGCTGTTCGACGTCTGCGCGGATGACCATTGCCAGCGCTATCACGGCATCACGAAGATCATCTCGCCGGCGGCGCTGCAAGCGGTGCGGGACACGCGGGGTGTGTTCATCGTGCACGGCGGGGAGGTTTGCGACGCGCGGTATTCCAAATCCTGCGGCGGACGCAGCGAGGTGTTTGCGACCGCCTGGGAGGACGTTTCGGTGCCGTACCTGCCGACGGTGTCCGATGCGCCAACGGAGCATCCGCTCATCACGAGCGAGGCCGCCGC
>Ga0335069_10000636_pt1 | contig 57585 bp, 49 predicted proteins | sample Lox_Sample_11_FD_206714 | JGI IMG/M metagenome (GOLD analysis project Ga0335069, IMG submission 206714) | Soil microbial communities from Loxahatchee National Wildlife Refuge, Florida, United States - Lox_Sample_1.1 | ecosystem: Environmental > Terrestrial > Soil > Wetlands | place: USA... | reverse complement strand
CGCTTGCCGTTTTCAATATCGACGTAAGGTCCGAAGCTGATGTCTTGCGCCATCTTCATATTGTAACCGCAGCGTGGCTTGCGGCGGGTTCGTATTGAACGCAATGCCCAGGAACGCGATCGCGGCACACCAGGGACCCTCCGAGGGTGAACGTGCTGTGCCCCACCCGCTCGAGACGCATCGGGGATATCCGGACCAATCCGTGGCCACCAATTAAAGTAGCGCCGGATCAGCCTCCGTACTGCCCTCTTCCCTAGAAGTTGAACTTCAACGCCAGCTGCACCTCACGCGGCGAGTTCGATGTGTAGCTGATCTGCCCGAAGCTGGGATCGTCAACCGAAGTGTTCGGGGTCCCGAAAACCGGATGATTGAAGGCGTTCCGAGCTTCCGCACGGAACTCGATGTTCATCCCTTCGCGCAGGCTGGCAAGCGAGAATTGCTTTCCGATCGACAAATCGGCGCTGAACGAAAACGGCGACCGAACGCTGCCAATAGCGCGCGGCGCGTTGCCAAGGGCATAAATATCCGGCAACTGGAACACCGACGGATCGGCGAAATAGTTATCCACCCAATCCGCTCCATGGTTGCGCCGAGGCGTTCCCACGATGTTCGGCCTTTGTCCTCCGTAGGTTGGTAGAGAGGTCCCATCCGCGGTAAACATCGTCAGGGGACGCCCATCTGCCATACGCCAGATTCCGTTGGTCTTCCAGCCGCCGACGATCGCTTCCAACACACGAGGCATGTTGCCCAGCATGGCGCGACCATGCCCGAAGGGCAGATCGTAGGAATAGCTGAACTGCAGCACGTGCGGGATATCAAACGTAGAGAGGCTACGTTCCAGCCACGGCTTGTTGGGATTCTGGAGGCTGGTGAAACTGCCGAGCCACGTTACGTTGTCGTCTGCCTGCGAGGAATCATCGATCGACTTGGACCAAGTGTAGGTTACGAGGAACTGTAATCCATTCGAGTACCGCTTCTCAGCGACAATCTGCAGCGCATGGTAAGTCGAATTGGCGATCGGCTGCACGTCGGTGCTGATACCGGTAAATTGCGGGTACGGAACCTGCAGCTGAAACGCCTGCACTTGATCGGACGAGAGGATGCTGTTGGGGTCCGTAATGATGCCGAAGAACGGGTTATCCACATAGGAATTGAGGAACTCCTCGACCTGGTCAGGACTGTAGCTTTCGATTTCAGGCCCCAAAATATCCAGCTGGTTGGCGCCGCTGAAGGGCAGGTGAGTTCCCTTTTTTCCAATGTACTGAGCGTTAATCACTACGTTGCCTGGCAGTTCCCGCTCGATCCCAAGGCTCCAGCTCTGCTCGTAGGGTGTCTGGTTCATCGCGGGCGTCCGTACCGGACCGTTGGCACCATACCCAACGTCATTCAACAGGCCAAGCGTATTCCCTGCCGGCTGAATCAACCCGTTGGGATAAGGATTGCCGAGGTGTAGGTAGGGAGTCGCGCCATCATTCTGATACGTCGTGATCATGCTGGTGTATTGATTAAAGCCCTCGCTACCGTAAGGCAGAACCCCGCTGACTCCCGAACGAGACTGGCCGTAATAGATGCCATATCCGCCGCGCAGGACCATTTTTGGAACAAACTGGTAAGCAAAGCCGAAGCGCGGCTGAATGTCGTGCCAATCCGTGACGTAGTTCGTGCGGCGACCGGACGTAGCGAACACTTCGCCGCCCAGCAGTGGGCGAGTCACCGGTTCGCCAGTAACCGGATCCGTGTACGAGATGCTGCCGTCGTTCAATGGGTTGGTCACCGTCGGATCAAACCAGTTCTGCCGGTTGTGCCGCTCCGTACGAGGGAGAGTGACGTCGTAGCGCAACCCGAGGTTCAACGTCAGCTTCGGGCGAATCTTCCAGTTGTCCTGGACATAAAAGCCATACTGGAAGTTCTGTGTCGCGGGCCGGAATTGAATCTCATAGTAACCGCTGGCCGTATTCCCCATTAAGAAGCTGGCCAGGGCGTCCCCGCCGCAATTTTCGATTTCATTCGGGCACTGAGATGTACCGTGCTCGTCAAAGTTGAAGATGCCGACGGGGGCGTTGGTCTGGATGTAGTTCATCTGGTGCAAACGCCCCTCGAAACCGAATTTCAACTCGTGCTGCCGGAAAACCTTGTCGAGAGCGATCGTGAGTTGCCCGGTGTCCTGGCCGAGCCGGTAGTTGCCATAGGGATCGGTACCCTGAGTCGTAAACCCGGCCGAGAAATATTGGCTGAGAAAGATAGCGGGTACACCCGTGAACCCGTTCTGTTGCAGATACGACGGAAATCCCAGCTCTCCCAGCGGATCGGAAACGCCCTGCGGATTGTAGGCATTGATGTGCCACACACCCCGGGTAAAACCAAAGATCACGTTCAGGAGCAAGCTGGGCGTGAAGGTATGCGTGTCGTTGATAGCAAATGCGTGTGCATTGCCCCAACCCGGTCCTCCTGCACAGGGATCGGTGAAGTTCCCGAAACAGTTGAAAGATGTACCGTGGTTGCGCTCCTGTGAGTATTTGACATTGATCAGGTTCTTCTCGCTGAAACTGTGGTCGACCCGGACATCAAACTGCCAGTTGTACCCGTGGTTGGGACCGGATCCGATCCAGTTGTCGTAGATCGATCCTCCCTCGATATTGGGTTCAGGGAAGAGACTCAACATCTTCTGGGCCACAGGGTCAATCAGGTTGCCGGGAACCGGGGGCAGCTGATATGGCGTGTCATCGAGGTTTGGGTTTCCGGGGCTGGTATAGGCAGCAATGTTGTTGAACGGGATAAAGGCGCTGCGCACGGCGCCGCCAACCCCTGGGTCATACGTACCCGTATAAGGATCCCAAATCTGCCCGGCATCCACGCTGCATCTTCCGCCGTCGTCAAACGTCCCACCCTGCTCCGAACAAACCTCGCTGAAATCTCCAGCACGCATCAGATCGCTGGGAACCCCAGCCTGTGCGGTCCCCATGGTGGTGGCGCGAAGGGCGTCGTAGTCGAAGAAAAAGAAAGTCTTCTTTTTGATAATAGGCCCGCCGATGGTGAACCCGTAGTTATTGCGGCGCAGCGGCGCAATCGGAACTCCGTAGCGGTTGTTGAACCAGTTGTTCGCATCCAGAACCTGGTCGCGGACAAAGTCATACGCGCTGCCGTGAAATACGTTCGTGCCAGGGCGCGTCACCACGTTGACGACTGAAGCGCCGGAGAATCCGTACTCCGCGCTGAAGTTCGTCTGCACGACTTTAAATTCCTCGACCGCCTCCGGCGAAGGAAGGTACGTTGCCTGAGTGATACCGCCATTTGGTTCGGAGTTCGTAACGCTGGCGCCGTCGAGCAGGATATCCGACTGCGCGCCACGACTGCCGTTGGAAACGAAGTTCGTACCTGTGCACGTGATGTCGCACTGATCGTCCATTGACGTGACACCCGGCGCCAGATTGGTCAGTTCAATGACGTTCCTGTCCACCAGCGGCAGGTCATTGATGAACTTGCGGTTTACAACCTGGCCGGTGACGGCGTCCTCGGTGGCAAGGGCTTGACCTAGTGCGTTCACCTGTACGGTCTGCGTAGTGCCGGCGACCTTTAGGCTGATATTCGCCGTCGCGTTCTCATTCACGTCCACCTTGACGTTTGAAAAGACGGTCTTTTCGAATCCTGCCATCTCCACAGAGATCGAATACAACCCCGGGGGAATCGATCGAAACAGGTAGCGCCCGCTACTGTCGGAGGTCGTGTTGAACTGGAATCCTCGCTGCTGATCAGTAAGTACGATTTTGGCGCCCTGCACTACTGCCCCACTGGCGTCGGTCAGTACCCCGCTGACGGTTCCGTAGTAACCCTGACCGAAAATGACACCGTGTAGAGTCAGCAGCAGCGACACTACGACAACCACGGCGAACAGTAGGCTATTGTGTCGAAGGATCGAAGTAGACGGAGTCAAAGCAGCCTCCTTGGGGTGGGACGGATTCGACGGATGCTTCGGACAGCGTTTCGCGGAATAGTACAGAACTTTTCGCGTTAATACTAGTGGCAAGCAGGCATGCCGAATCCGCCAAAAACGTTTAATAGATATGGCGACCCCGGAGGGAATCGAACCCCCAACCCTCAGTTCCGAAGACTGATGCTCTATCCAGTTGAGCTACGGGGCCGCGGTCAAACTCTATCATCGATTGTTTCCAACGTTCTTCTTTGTTGACCTATGGGTTCAACACGATCTTGCCGAACATCTGGCTCTTTTCCATGTATTCGTGGGCGGTGCGAATGTCTTTGAGCGGGAAGGTGTGATCGATCACGGGCTTCAAGCGTCCGGCGAATACATGACCGAGCACTTCGTGCAGCTCGCTCATGGTGCCCATATACGACCCAAGCAACGACAGCTGGCGCGAGAACAGGAAACGCAAGTCGATTCCGACGCTGGGCCCGGTTGTAGCGCCACATGTCACCAGCGTGCCGCCCCCCTTCAGAGATTTGACACTCTCTTCCCAGGTTGCCTCGCCAACGTGCTCGATCACGACGTCGACCCCCTCGAAGTTCGTGATCTTGCGGACCTCCTGTGCGATCTTCTGTTGGTAGTGATTGATGACGTAGTCGGCTCCGAGTTCGTGAGCTCGCTCGATCTTGCGATCGTCGCCGGCTGTGGTAATCACGCGGGCGTGGAACATCTTCGCGATCTGAACGGCGGCAATGCCAACCCCGGAGTTCGCCCCGAGAATCAATACTGTCTGGCCCGGACGAAGGCCAGCACGCCCAACCAGCATGTGCCACGCCGTGAGGAACACGAGCGGCACGCTCGCGGCCTGGTTGAAGTCGAGCGCATCGGGGATGGGGATGACATTTACCGCGGGAACGGCGATGAACTCACAGTTGCCGCCGTCGACTCCGTTACCAAGCACCGTGAACTGGCGGCATTGGTTCTGTAAGCCGGCGACACACTTCGGGCAACGATTGCAGAACGACATCGGCGCGAGGAGAACACGCTGGCTCGGCTTGAAACCGTTCACGTACTCTCCTACCTCAGCAATCTCGCCGGTGATGTCGCTGCCCAGAATGTGCGGCAGATTGACCCCTGGAAGACCTTTGCGCACCCAGAGATCAAGGTGGTTCAACGCACAGGCACGTACACGTACCAGGACTTGGTCCTTACGAGGGCGCGGGCCTGGCACATCTTCATACGTCAGAACCTCTGGACCGCCAAATTGGTGAATGCGGACGGCTTTCATGCGGCCTCCAAGATACAGGCTTCCAGGGCGAATTTCCGTCGGGTGCGAAGTGTCACTTCAGGAAAACGTACGATTGTACGCTCGTTCAGCTTATGCCAAATGCGATTAGCAATATGAACAGATGGAAATGCGGCTCTCTAGGCTTGACTTCTTGACCCGCTACGCAACGCCACACCATAATCGCCAGTATGGACATTTACGAGGAGATCGTCCGACTCCGCAAAGATGGCCGGCGCGGTGCCGTGGCCACCATCGTCAACGTGCGTGGATCAATCCCCTCGTTCAAGACCGCCAAGATGCTCGTGCGTGACGATGGGTCAATCGTCGGAACGATTGGCGGAGGGTGTGTCGAGGCTGATGTGTGGCAGGCAGCCCGCGAAGTAATAGAATCGGAACGACCGCGGACGTTGACCTTTGACCTGAATCAGGATCCGAAATACGACACCGGTCTCGTATGTGGCGGAACACTCGAGATCTTCATCGAGCCCATCCTGCCTCCCGCAGAACTTTATATCTTTGGCGCAGGTCACGTCGCTACAAGCCTTTATCGGGTGGCACGAATTGCAGGGTTCGACGTGACGGTAGTGGACGATCGGGAAGCCTACGCCAATCGCGAACGCTTTCCTGAGGCGCAGGAGGTCATCGCCGAAGACTTTGACCAGGCCACGGCGCGGATGCAGATCAGCGAACCCTCTTACATCGTAATCGTCACGCGTGGGCACCGGGATGATATGCGCGTTCTCCGTTGGGCGGTTCAGACACCGGCGCGCTACGTCGGCATGATTGGGTCCAGGCGCAAGACCATCACCATCTTCAAAGAGCTGCAGGCGGAAGGGATTCCGGCTGCACTGTTTGATCGCGTCCATGCGCCGGTGGGGCTCGATATCGGCGCGATCACGCCGGAGGAAATTGCGGTCTCGATCACGGCCGAACTCATCGCCAGGCGGAGGGGTGTAGAGCGCGAGCTACCCCACATGAAGTTGCAGCCAGGCCGTGCTGAACCAAAGCCTTCGACTGCGGAAAACACCGAGAACGCAACAAAATCCTGAACAACCTTGCTTGCTGAAGCTCGATCTCTCGTGTAAATTCCAATTCCCCCGCTATCCCTTCGTGTCTCTGCGGACTCTCCGTATGAGCGGTAAGATTCTCTGCATGGCAAATGAAGTTGAAATCAAGTTTCAGATTGTCACTGTCCGCAGTCTTACCCGTGCCCTGCAAGCAGCCGGATTCAAGCTCGTGACACCATCCACGCACGAGTTCAACACGCTGTACGACCTCCCGGGCCAGAAGCTGCGCAAGCGAGGGGAACTGCTGCGACTACGGAAGTATGGCCATCAATGGATTCTGACTCATAAGGCCAAGGGCACAACCGCTCGACACAAGGTTCGCGCCGAGAGCGAAACATTGGTCCGGGACGGGAAACAGATGGACGCTATCCTGCGCGCGCTGGGATTCATTCCCACATTTCGTTACGAGAAATATCGCGCTGAGTGGAACGGTGGCAAGGGACATGTCGTCATCGATAAAACACCGATCGGCGACTATGGCGAGATCGAAGGCCCGGCTCGCTGGATCGATGCAACCGCCCGATGTCTAGGGATCGCGCCCCGCGACTATATAACGCAGACCTATGCTCCGATGTTCTTTGCGTGGAAGCGTAGAACCGGCAGCTCCGCGGAGGAAATGACCTTCCGCGCAGTGCGACAAAAATGACTCCACCTCAAAACAAGCCGCTCGTTCGGCGAAGCAGCGTTGGCCGATCGGGCGGAACGCCGCATCTCGCAATCACGCGGAACGAGACACGACAGACACGCTCCGCTCGTGCTGATCCTTCCAGTGGCTCTCGTAGCCGAGTGTCGCGTAGTACACCGCCTGATCGAAGAACTGGTCAAGCAGACGAAGCAGTTCCAGGCTCCCGAGGAGTTCCAGAGGCTGCTCGCGCATGCCTTCCATCTCCAGGAACTCCCAGAGGTTCTCTTCGATCATCATGATGGCCCAACACAGGGCGCTGAGAGCAACTCCCTGTTCGGCGCGCCGCCGTCCCAGCGGCTTATAGACGCGTGCGATGTCTTCTTCAGTCTTGGTTAGGAGCCAGTCACTGAGGTTGCGGTACACCTCATAGGTGCGTTCACGGATCTCCGCAGGCGGCACCTTGCGCAGGTCGGCGGCTCGGCTGGAGCGTTGCAGTTTCTGCAGGAGACTTTCGGCAAGTTGATCGGATTGCGATTCGATAAGGCGGACGAGGCGAAGAGCGATCATCGGGGACCTCCTCGCTACTGCTACTACTATTCTAGGCCCCCAATTTCCTGTGCGAGCGACAAAATGGCCTTGAGAGTCACTATCTCGCTCAAAGCCACTGCCGTGTGAGAGCAACGGTTCGAGCTAATCTGTGAAATCCAGATTCACGGGCGAGTCCGGCCGCAGAACGGGCGGCTTGATGCTGAGCGGCGTTTCCGGCCCAACAATCTCGAACTTCAGGTTGTTCAGCCACACAGTTCCGGACCCTCCCAGCAACACACCGAAGAAGATTCCCGTTGCTCCCGAGGGAACGTCAAGGACAATCTCGCACTTTCTCCAGTCAACCGTGCCTTTGAGCGGCCGGTCCTGCATGTTATCGAAGGCCACGGTTTCCGTCCCGCGATCGACTCGCATCCAGAGAGCGGCCCATCCGCCGACTGCATCCGTCTTGACCAGGCCGGTGAGGCGAATGCGCTTGCCGATGAATTTATCGGTGCGGATGTCCTGCATCAGCGTGCCGAATCCTTCCGAGTTTGGCTTTTGGGCCTTGAGGAACGCGCTGGGGTGACCTTCGTGCAGAACTTGTGGATCCACGCCGGCCTCATAATCGCTGGGCTTGCTGCCCGCCAGGTACCATCCGCGTGGAATCGCTGCGGGCAAGATCTGTGAAGTCAGCAGTGCAGTCACCGTGAATAGGACAAGAAGGCGAGCAACGTGCCGAAGTCTGTGCATGAGCGTCTCCTTCGGACTCCGTTTTGAATTCTACCGCCGGCCAATTGTGGTGATGGAAAAATGCAGCGAGCAGGAAACCGACAACCTCAACCGCGTCACAGCCGATGACTGCCGGCGAGAACAATCATGCGCCGCAGCACTTTTTGTACTTTTTGCCGCTGCCACAGGGACAGGGATCGTTGCGGCCGATCTTTTCGCCACTGCGAACGACTTGCTGCACGGTTTGCGTGTCTCCGGCGCCGGCCATACGAGCCTGTTCCAGTTCGCGTTTCTTCTTGCGCTGGAAAGCCTCTTCAATGTCATCGACCGAAGTCGCTATCTGCCGCGCCGGGCGTCCGTTGCCACGGCCGCCGCTAATGATCGATGGCACCCCTGCCTCGGGTCCTTGATCGAGCGGGCCTTCGGGGCCGCGTGGCATGGGACCCGAATCTGGCGGACGCTCTAGAATTTGCATCAGGTAGAGGATGCGGACAGTTTCTTCCTGGAAGCGCTGCATCATCTCCTCAAACATGTCGAAGGATTCGCGCTTGTACTCGACCAGGGGATCGTGCTGCCCATACCCACGCAGGCCGATGCCTTCTTTCAGGTGGTCCATCGAAAGCAGGTGGTCTTTCCACTGCGCATCGATCACGCTTAGCATGATCGTGCGCTCGTGATAGCGCATGGCCTCGGAGCCGATCAGCTTCTCTTTGGCGTCATAGCGCTCTTTGAGTTTTTCGAAGACGGCATCCCCGAGTTCCTGCCGGCTCATCTCTTCGGGTTTCAGGCCTTCGGCATAGATATCCACGCCGAACTTGGTGAACACCGCTTCCTTGAGGCCCTTGCAATCCCAGTCGTCGGCGTGCGATTTCTCCGGGCAATACTTCTCCAGCAGTTCGCCGAGTATGCCCGCGACATAATCCTCGATGATGAGGTCCTTCTGGTCGAGCCCTTCGAGCAGCCGTCGACGCAACCCGTAGACGGCAACACGCTGCTTATTCATGACGTCGTCGTATTCGAGCAGGTGTTTGCGCGACTCGAAGTTCTGGCCTTCTACGGCCTTCTGCGCTGCCTCGATGCGGCGCGTAATCATGCGCGACTCGATGGGAACGCCTTCCTCCATGCCCAGACGCTGGAGCAGGTTCGACACCCACTCCTTGGCGAAGATACGCATGAGGTCGTCTTCGAGCGACAGATAGAAGCGTGAAGAGCCGGGATCTCCCTGGCGGCCGGCGCGCCCGCGAAGCTGATTGTCGATACGGCGGGCTTCGTGACGCTCGGTGCCGAAAATATGCAGACCTCCAGCTCCGATCACTTCCTGATGCTCACGGTCGGTGTCGGTCTTGTAGCGGGCAAAGACTTCATTCCACTGATCGGTCGGAACGACGTATTCGTTGCCAGCGTAGTACCAAAGCGTGCGGTTGGAGTCGTCGACGTCGGCGCCCACCTTGCCCTGGGCGGCGCGCAGGGGCTGGGCAATTCCCTTCTTCACGCACTCCTGCTTGGCCATGAATTCCGGATTGCCGCCGAGCAGAATGTCGGTACCGCGCCCAGCCATGTTGGTGGCGATCGTCACCATACCTTTTCGGCCTGCCTGGGCGACGATTTCCGCCTCGCGCTCGTGGTACTTCGCGTTCAGGACGACGTGCTTGATTCCCTTCTTCTTGAGCAGTTCCGACAGACGCTCTGACTTCTCAATCGACGTCGTACCGACGAGCACAGGCTGGCCCGAATCATGGAGCCGCTGAATTTCGTCAGAAGCGGCAAAGTACTTTTCCTTCTCCGTGCGGTAGACGATGTCCGGATTCTCAATCCGCAGCAGTGTACGGTTGGTCGGGATGACCGTCACTTCCAGCTTGTAGATCTTGTCGAACTCAGGGGCTTCGGTTTCCGCCGTTCCGGTCATACCGGCAAGCTTCTTGTACATGCGGAAGTAGTTCTGGAACGTGATGGTGGCGAGAGTCTGGTTCTCGCGCTCGATCTTGACGTTTTCTTTGGCTTCGATGGCCTGGTGCAGACCGTCGGACCAGCGGCGGCCGGGCATGAGGCGTCCGGTAAATTCGTCGACGATGACGACTTCGCCGTCTTTCACCACGTACTCGACATCCTTGCGGTAGAGAGCGTGGGCTTTGATGGCGGTCTCGACGTGATGCTTGAGCGCCCAGTTCTCAGGATCGGCGATGTTGCCGATACCGAGCAGTTTCTCGACCTTCTCCCAGCCGCGATCCGTGACCGTGATGTTCTTGTGCTTCTCGTCAACCGCGAAGTCACCCGTGAGGATCTTTCTTTGCGGGTCGTTGCCAGATTCGTTGAGCTCCTGGACCATCTCGTCCCGATCCTCCGGAGCGATCTTCTTTCCCTCGATCAGCTCGCGCAATTCGTTCTGACCTAACTCCTCTCCCCGCGTCAGACGGGGAATGATCCGATTGACCTTGTAATACTTGTCGGTCGACTCCTCACTGGCGCCGGAGATGATCAGCGGCGTACGGGCTTCGTCGATCAGGATAGAGTCGACCTCGTCGACAATGGCGTAGTGATGCTCGCGCTGCACGCAGTCGCGCAGGTCGAACTTCATGTTGTCGCGGAGGTAGTCGAATCCGAATTCGTTGTTGGTGCCGTAGGTGACATCAGCGGCGTAGGCTTCGCGGCGCTCTTCATCGTCAAGTTCGTGAACAATCACGCCTACAGTCAAGCCAAGGAACTTGTAGAGCTTCCCCATCCACTCGGAGTCACGCTTAGCCAGATAGTCGTTGACTGTGACCACGTGCACGCCTCGTCCGCCAAGCGCATTGAGGTAAACCGGCAAGGTTGCGACCAGTGTCTTGCCTTCGCCGGTCTTCATTTCGGCGATCTTGCCTTCGTGGAGCACCATGCCGCCGATCAACTGCACGTCGAAGTGGCGCATGTTCAAAACGCGGCGTCCAGCCTCGCGGACCACAGCGAAGGCTTCCACCAGGATCTCGTCAAGCGCCTCTCTCAGGGCTCGAAAACGCTCGTTCTCCAACCGTTTCTGGCGGTCGATATCGGAATCGGCTTCAGCCTCAGGAGCGGCTTGCTGCTCAGTTTCTCCCTCGAACCGGGCGAGGCGCTCCTTGATGCGAGTGCGGAATTCCTCCGTTTTCGCGCGAAGTTGTTCGTCGGAGAGCTTCTTCATCTCCGGCTCGAGCGCGCTGATGGCCTCGACGCGAGGCATCATGCGCTTGATTTCGCGCTCATTCTTGGTCCCGAATACCTTGCCTAAGAGAGTGTTGATCAAGACCGAATTCCTTCAACGGACACACGTCCCAGATCTGACTTCCAGCCTAGCACATTAGATGCGCTTGAAATTCCTCTGGCACCGGTCTCCCTAGTTTTCAGGCAGTGCCTCTAGTATAGTCACACCGACCCATGGCCACGTTCTATCAACGGTTCCAGGAGTCCGCCGGTAAGTTCCCACACCACATCGCTCTTGAGATTCAGAGGCAGGATCGTGTCGAGAGCGTCACGTTTGCTGAACTGCAACGCATGGCTGAGAGTGTGGGTGCATGGCTCAACGGACGAGTGGAGCGGGATGCCCGGGTGGCCATCCTGGCGGCAAACCATCCCCGGTGGGTGGCGGCGTATCTGGGTATCATCTGCGCGGGACGTGTCGCTGTCCCCCTCGACACCGCCTTCCATGCCGATCAGGTAACAAAACTTCTGCAGGACAGCGGCGCGTCCGTGCTGTTCTGCGACGTCAAGCACCTGCCCGTAGCCCAGGAGGCGGTCGGTGGGTTGCCGGTGCGACTGGTGATGACCTCCGCGGCCTCAGAGGTTGCGGATCAGCCTGTCCATGGCGCCCCACACGAAATCGCCGGCCGCGGAAATCAACCGGAACCCGAAGCCGGCCTTGACTCGATCTTCGCGGCCGGCTCGCAGGGCTTCGCTCCGGTCCTTCCCCGCGAAGACGACCTGGCGGCACTGCTCTACACCTCCGGTACCACCGCCGATCCCAAGGGCGTAATGTTGACCCACGCGAACCTGGTAGGCGAAGCGGCCGCCGTGTTTGGCGCCGTCCATATCGACGAACGCGACGCACTGCTGGGCATCCTGCCGATGTTTCACGTGCTGGCGCAGATGGCGAACCTCTTTCTGCCCCTGTTTAATGGCGCGCGAGTCGTGTACCTCGAGACGCTGAACACGACCGAATTGCTGCGCGCCTTGCAGGAGCGCGATATCACCGCCTTCGCGGTTGTTCCGCAATTCTTTTATCTGATTCACGAAAAGATCTTCAAAGAGTTGAACAAGCGCGGCGCGTTCACTCTTCGCCTGGTTCGCAGCCTTATGGCGTTAAACCGATTGTTGCGCCGTCTCGGGATTAACGCCGGGCAGGTTTTCTTCGGAAAAATTCACGCCACATTCGGGAAGCGGATGCGCTATCTCGTGACCGGAGGCTCGCGTTTTGACGTTGCCATCGCTCGCGACTTCTATTCTTTCGGTGTTGACGTCATGAACGCCTACGGCCTGACGGAGACTTCCGGAGGAGCCTTCGTGAACCGGCCCGGCAAGATCGTCATCGGGTCGGTGGGCCCGCCGCTGCCGACGGTCGAAGCCAGGATCGTCGATCCGCATCCGCTCGAAGAGGGTGGCCAGCCCGTCGGCGAAGTCGCTCTCCGCGGGCCAATTGTTATGAAGGGTTACTGGAACCGGCCCGACGTCAATGCCGAAGTCTTCCGCGATGGGTGGTTCTACACCGGCGATCTCGGCTACTTCGATTCGGGCGGGAACCTGTTTATCACCGGGCGCCGAAAAGAAGTCATCGTGCTGGCTAACGGAAAGAACGTCTATCCGGAGGAGATTGAGGCGCACTACCAGCAGTCGCCGCTGATCAAAGAGATTGCCGTGATGGCGCTCGAAGCGCGGCCCGGCGACCCGACCAGCGAGCGCCTCTACGGCGTCGTCGTGCCAAATTTCGATGTGCTGCGCGAACACAAGATCGTTAACTCGAAAGAAGCCGTTCGCTTCGACATCGAAGCTCTATCGCACAAGATCGCTTCCACCAAGCGCCTGGGATCCTACGAAATCTGGCAGGAAGACCTGCCGCGCACCACGACTCGCAAGCTGAAGCGCTTCCAGATCGAAAGGAGGGTGCGGGATCTGCACAAACGCGGCGGCCCCGGCGAGGGACAGGTGGGAACCGACAAGCCGCTTACGAGCGAGGAGAAGAACTGGCGCGAGCGCGACGAAGTCAAGCGCGCGCTGGAAATCGTCCGGGACGCGTCGCGCAACAACCTGGGCGAGGTTCGTCCAACGCACAACCTGGAACTCGACCTGGGCCTCGATTCCATGCAGCGTGTCGAACTGCTCACCGCCCTTGAACAGCAACTCGGCGGCGACGTTCCCGAGGCCCAGCTGGCCGAGATCTACACCGTGCGCGATCTGGTCGACGCGGTATTGGACAGCACGGGCCGTGGTGCTCTCGGGAAAAAAGCCGCGGCGCCAGCCTGGTCGACCATCCTGGCTGAGCCCGTGACCGATCCGGAAATCCTGGCCCTGGCTCGCCATCAGACATTCGCCGAACTTGTCTTCTTCATGATCGGTCGGTTCGTGCAGTTGGCCGCGTTTGACCTGTTCCACCTGAAGGTCAAGGGGACTGAGAACCTGCCGGCGCATGGACCTTTCCTGCTCTGCTCGAATCACCAAAGCTATTTCGATCCTGTCGTCATGGGCGCGCTGTTGCCTTGGCGCCTCTTCCGCGACACGTTTGCTTTGGGCACGAGCGACATTTTCGGTGAGGGCTTCATGCGGCAGCTGGCGCGCTGGGTGCGAGTCGTCGTTCTCGATCCCGACGCCAACCTCGTTCCCGCCATGAAGGCCGGCGCCTACGGCCTGCGACAGGGACGCGTTCTGATCCTGTATCCCGAAGGCGAGCGATCCAACACAGGTCTGCCGGTCGTGTTCCGCAAGGGAGCGGCCATTCTCTCGATTCACGAGCAGGCGCCCATCGTACCCGTAGCAATCGAAGGCTTCTACGACGCCTGGCCGCGGCATCAAAAACTTCCCAGGCTGGCGAACCTGCAGATCACTTTCGGGAAGCCGATTTGCCCCCCGCCGGCGAGCGCCGCCAGCGAGGTAGCCTATGACAAGTTGACCGGCGAACTCAAATCGCGCGTGGTGGAACTGTGGGAGGAATTGCGGAAGGAGAAGTCAGTGGCGACTCCCGTCAACCGGGCCGCCTCTTCTCCAAGTCACAGCTGAGTCTTCATCTTCCGGCGTGAACCGATAGTGCAGGCCGCTGCCTAGACTCCAGCCCCGGCACCCCGGGCGCTCTCGCTGCAGACCTTCACGAAGGCGTCAACGACTCCGGTATTGAATCGCCCGCCCGACTCGGAGAGAATCGTCGCCTCCGCCTGTTGCGGAGAGAAGACCTTTCCGTTCAGTCCGCTGATGAGGCGCTGGTACGTGTCGGCCACCGCAAGGATATGCGCCTCGATCGGCACGTTCATGGCGCGAGCGCCCTGCTCTGCCAGGATCTGTTGCGCCACAATGATCGGGAGCACGCGGCGTAGCCGTCCCCCCATCGTCTGCGCACGTTCGTCAGGACGCCTCGTACCCTTATGAAAGCTGGCAATCACTTCGTCGCGCGTGAGGTTGGCGGCTTTGTAGAGAATCTCGTTGCTGATGCCCAGTTTGCTGAGGTCCCGCAGCAGCGCCGCTGAACGCACGCATTCTGTCCTGTCGGAACCCAGATCCATGACTTCGGCGATCTTGGTCGCCAGCATCGCCACGTGAGCGGCATCATGCTCACTGTATTTGTCGCTCGCAAGGAAGTGCTGCAGGACGACCAGCAGGCTGCTGGAACTTTCGCGGATGTCGTTGGTCATTTCCTGGCGGCGCTCGTAGAGCGTGCCCATGGCGTAGGCCGTGACAACGAGCATTCCAGCCCAGATCGCAAAGTTGAAGAGCCGCTCGCCCGGGAGCGTGAACGTCGGGTGCGCGGGAAACAGGCTGTCAATGAAGTTGAGCATCACCACCAGAAACACGCAGGCGAAAGCGGTCAAGGTTGCGTGACGGCGCCCGAACGTGTAGGCCGAAAAAAGAGTCGGCAACGAATAGAAGCACAGCGCCATGGGCAGCGACTCGGCAAAGAACTGTACTGCGACCGCGATGGCGAACAACGACAGAAGAAGGAAAAGCTCTTTATTGACTTTATTCATAGGCAAGCCCAAAGCTCGCGTGGGGTCTTGCGAACGCTATGGCCCACGGGGGCGCTTGGGAGGCGCAAAGACGCATCCTCCCCTGCTTCCTAGCATGGTGAAGCACCTTGGTGAGAAGGCAAAATTACTGAGGTAACGAGGATCCACGACCGGGGAAAGCGGAACAGCTGTGGCTAGGCCTGGAACAAGTGAATCACCCAGTAGCCCACACCAGCCATCAGTGCCGCCGCCGGAATGGTCACAATCCAAGCCCATACAATCCGCGTTGCGACCCCCCACCGTACGGCGGAGAAGCGGTGCACGGCTCCTACTCCCACAATGGCGCCCGTAATCGTGTGGGTGGTCGAAACCGGAATGCCAGCCAGGGCCGTCCCGAACAGCGTGATGGCTCCAGCCGTCTCTGCGCAGAACCCGCCGATGGGCTTCAGCTTCGTGATCTTCTGGCCCATGGTGTGGACAATCCGCCACCCTCCAAAATAGGTACCGGCGGCGATCGCCGTGTGCGCCGCCAGGATGATGGGCCAGTGTAATTGCCCCCAACTGCCCAGCATGTCCTGCTTGGTCATGAAGCCGCCGGTATACAGCGCCCCGGCGATGATTCCCATGGTCTTCTGGGCGTCGTTGCCGCCGTGTCCCAGGCTGTACGCGGCCGCTGACAGGAGCTGCAGCTTGCGGAACCATGAGTCCACCTGCTGGGGCGCCTGCCGGCGCAGCAGCCAATACATTCCGGTCATAAACAACAACGCCAGAACCAGCCCCATGACCGGCGCTACGACAATGAAGATCAATGTCTTGTACCATCCCGCCGCGATAATCACCGAGAACGCCGAACGCCACCCGGTGTGCACCGTGGCGTGCATCATCGCTGCGCCGGCATAGCCCCCGATCAGCGCGTGCGAAGAAGAGGTCGGCAGGCCCCACCGCCAGGTCAAGAGATCCCAGATGATGGCTCCGAACAGACCCCCGAGCACCACATACTGATCCACTTCCGAGAGCCGGATCATTCCGCCACCGATCGTTTTGGCGACTGCTGTCCCCAGGAAAAAGGCGGCCAGAAAATTGAAAGCAGCGGCCCAGACCACCGCCAGCTTAGGCGACAGGACACGGGTGGAAACCACGGTCGCAATGCTGTTAGCCGCGTCGTGGAATCCGTTAAGGAAGTCGAAGATCAGGGCCACCACGATCGTGATGACGACGAGCAGCAGCTCTGGGTTCAACCGATTGGGCTCCTGAGGGGCATGTTTCGTTCCAGCTAGGCGCTCTTCAGAACGATCGCTTCCAGTACGTTGGCCGCGTCTTCCGCTTTGTCAGTCGCGTATTCCAACACTTCGTACAGTTCCTTCATCTTGATGAGCTGAATAGGATCCTTCTCGCTCTCGAAAAGCTGGCCAATCGCTTTGCGGCTGACATCGTCCGCCTCATCTTCGAGACGGTTGATCTCGTCACAATGCTTGATCACGCCGTCGTTCTTTTCCAGCAGCGAGACGCCGCGCGCTAATTCCTCGGCCTGCAGAACAATAATTCCGGCCAATTCAGCTGCCGCAACCGGTGGCTCGTGGATCTTGTACATCACAAGACGTACCGCCGCCGCATTGACGAAGTCCAGCACGTCGTCCAGCGAAGAGGCCAGCTTGTGAATGTCTTCGCGGTCGAACGGAGTGATGAATGTCTGGTTCAGCTTGGCGATGATGGCATGGGTGGCTCGATCTCCTTCGTGCTCAATCTCTTGCATCCGTTCGACGCGCTTTTCGAGATCGTGCGGATCCTCCAGAATGCTGCGCAGCAGGATGGCGCCGGCATTCAGGCTGACGGAGAGTTCGGCGAAGAGTTCGAAGAACTTGGTCTCTTTCGGAATGAAACGCATACGAGGTGGAAGACCGGAAACTATCTCATGGAGGGGCAGAGAGGCGCAAGGACGGCAATCCAGATATTGACGGCCACCCGAGCGAAAGGCAACCGGAATCTTCCCGACACTGCTCCGGGCCGAGCTACTTGGCGCGCGGGTGGGTCTGGTCGTACACATTCATCACGTGCTGGACCGACAACTGCGTGTAGCGTTGCGTGGTGGCGAGGCGTTCGTGCCCGAGCAACTCCTGAATGGCCCGCAAGTCGGCTCCCTCTTCCAGCATGTGCGTACCAAAAGCGTGGCGCAACGTATGGGGATGAACATCGGGTGAAAGTCCTTTGGCGACTGCGATCCGCTTGACGATGCGCCCCACGCTGCGAGTGGTCAAACGGCCGCCGCGCTGATTGATCAGCAACGCGGGCGTCGATTTTCGAGAGGTAACCAGCAATTGCTGCCGCCAGGGCAGATACGATGCAAGCGCGCGGTGTGCAGCTTCCCCGAATGGAACGTAGCGTTCCTTCTTTCCTTTCCCGCGGATCAGGATCGCCTGGGCGCTTAGGCGGATGTCATCGAGGTTGATGCCCACCAGTTCCGAGTTGCGAATCCCACAACTGTAGAGCAACTCGAGCAACAGGCGGTCGCGCTCAGGGAAGGAAGCAACGTCAGGCATTTTGCCGTCCAGCACGGAGTTGACTTCCTCGATCGTCGGTACACGTGGCAGCTTCTTCGGGAGTCGTGGCGTCGAAACCAACTTTGCCGGATTCTGTTCGACCTGGCCTTCTTGCGCCAGCCAGCGATACAAAGAGCGTACCGCGGCCAGGGCGCGTGCTACCGAAGTCTTGCTCAGGCCTTTGTCGTAGAGATGCGACAAGAATCCGCGAATCGCAATGTGATCAATTCTTGTGAGGTCACGCGACCCCGTGTGGGCCGCGAACGCATCGAGATCGCCCGCGTATGCCTTGACCGTGTGTGCCGACGCATTCCGCTCGCGAAGATGGCGCAGAAATGAATCGGTAGCACGTTCAATCGGTGTGCGTTTTGCAGACTCGGTCATCGCAGTATCAGGTCACGGGTAACATGCCATAGGTCACGGAGAACCTGCAACGCGGTTGAGAACTCGGCCCAAGAAATAGGAGCAACCGTCGCGCTCAATCCTGGGGCCTGCCGCCAGTTGCCTGCGACTTGGTTGCCCGCGGATGATGCTTGGCGTACACGCTTTTCAGCCGATCCAACGCGACGTGCGTGTAGATCTGCGTCGTTGAAATGTCCGCATGGCCTAGAATCGTCTGCACCGTGCGCAAGTCGGCTCCGTTCTCAACCATATGCGTGGCGCAGGAGTGTCGCAGCATGTGCGGACTGGCATGGCGTCCTGAACCGACAGAGGCCTTACCCACCACCTGCCAGACGCGCTGTCGCGTCAATCGCCGGGCGCCGCTCCCCACAAATAACAGCGGGGATTGCCTTTTCTTGACCAACACGTCCCTTCCTTCCTTCAAGTATTGCTGCAAAGAACGCTGAGCCGGAACGCCAAGCGGAACCATCCGCTCCTTGTCGCCCTTGCCGCGGACCAACATGTACCCCATTTCCAACTTCAGGTCCTCCATCCGGGCGTCGGACACTTCCGAAACTCGTACGCCCCCGGCGTATAGCAGTTCAAGCATGGCGCGATCGCGAAGAGCCATAGCTTGCGCTCGGATTGTGTTGTGACGCGGCTGCGTCGCGGCAAGTGTCGTCTCCACCTCTTCGCGAGTAAGTGCCTTCGGGAGAACCTTCCACTGCTTCGGGCTCTCGATGTTCAGCGTTGGGTCCTTGTCGATTTTGACGTCGAGCAGCAGATACCGGTACAGATGCCGGATCGCCGAAAGTTTCCTTCCCACCGATCGGCCATCGATCTGGTTCGAGAAAAGTTCCTGGATAAAATCGCGCACATCCTCGCGCCGAGCCGACGTCAGTGACCGGTCCCTCCCCTCCAGAAACGCCGCGAATTGAACAAGGTCCCCGCTGTAGGCTGAAATCGTCAATCGCGCAGATCCGCGTTCGACACGCAGATAGTCGAGAAACGCGGTTAACGTCTGGCTATTATCAAGACCGGGCACAACGTCAGTATGCGTGTTATCGGACGCCGCGAATAGTGATCTGGCGGATGCGGCCCCTCACCAACCGGTGACAAATAGACGTCGAGCTGCCCGAATTCCACACTTCTGATACCGGTCATAGGCAAGTGCGGCGCGATCGCGAATCTGCTCGCCACTTTCTGCGGCGATCCAGCCATCGAGCGCCGACTTCAGCGTGTAGGCCTCCGGCGCCATCAGACCTGTCGTCCAGAGAAGCGGCCTGGCGCCAGATGTCCGCAGTGGCCCGGAAAAGAACTGCCTGCTGGCGCACGCCAGAATGATCACATCGCGGTGCACTTCGTTTTTCTTGCGCGGAACGTAAGGGAGCTGAAAATCCATGAGGCCGTCGTGGCCGACATAGGCGACAAGGTTGGAGCCGCCCCGGTCGATCAGGGTGGCGGGCGGTGAACTGCCGGACAATGGGATTGACTCCGGACCTGCTCCAGCCGCGGCATCGAAGAAATCGAGAATGGCCTGCCCGATCTCGTCTCCGCGATAGGCGTCCGCCACCAGATACACCGTCCCGGAACGATGCTTGAAGACACAACGCTCGAGGACCTCGGGCTTCGGCTTCTGCCTACACAGCACCACATTCCAGTCGCTGCTCCGCGAGAAGAACGTCTTCACCCCGGCGGCCGCGCCCCAGTAGAGGTTATGCGCCGGATCGAGACCATTCCCCAACCGTGGCGGGACAGGTATGATCCCCTGATGTGCATTGTCGGCAAGGGCTACGAAGACGTGCACGGTACGAGGCAGCGCCGCATTTTGAGCTGATGCGCGCACGAAAACGCCGCAGGCGGCCATCCCCAAAAAAAGAAGCCGCAGCAGCCGAACGCAGCCGGGCCAAATCATGCCCCGAGTATAGAATATAGCGACCATGAGGAAGACCCTGCTTACGTTGTCCGTTGCCATGGCTTTGGCGGGCTGCAACAAGTCTCCGGAATCGGAGCAATCAAGTGCTGCAGTTTCAAATAGTCCGGTCGACACGAAACTGGTCGAGATCGTCGGACGCGGAGCGACGAACTGCGGTCACCTCAAAGCTCAAACTGCCGCGGATGTGGACGCTGCCGGGAAATGTGTCATGCAAGCCGCGCAACAAAAGAGGCCTTTCTCTGTCGCATATGACCTGCCGGGCCTGACCGTGGCGATCGCGGGAAACGCAGATGGCAAGCTTTTCTCACTGCAGACCCAGCCTTCGACCGACGGCGGATTGTCCGTCGTACCCTGCCCAGCGGAATTGCGTATCGCTCCCAGTGGGCGCGTCACCTGCTATGCCCCGGGCACATTCCCCATGGGCACAAGCTCCGACATGCACGGTGCGTTGATGACGATGCCGCCCACCGGTATCAGCCCGCACCAGAGACGCAGCACTCCGCCCGGCATGCCCAACCCACACAAGTAGTCCACGTTTCCCCAAGAACGCCGGGAACGCCGGCGCCAACGTACCCTCGCGGAGAGACGAAGGTAACTATGCGAGTGAGGGTCTTCACAGACTCGCGCTCAGCGAGAGTGCTCCAATCCATCCTAAGGAACGAAGATGCGCACTCGCCGCTTGCCGTCTGCCGTAGTCCTGTACCTGTGCGCTCTGGCTCCGGCCTTCGCCGAGACTTTTGCCACGTTCCCGGATCAGAAGGAGTTGCCGTCACCCGACAACCGCTACGTGATACGCAGCCTGGATGCGGGTCATGCGCCGTCTGATTTCACCGGCATGTTTCATTCGCTGATCGTGGAGGATCGGGCGACGGGAAACGTGCGCCGCCTATGCGACTATCTTCACAAGATCTCAGTCGCCTGGTCTGGAGGTGGGATCATCGCGACCGACTATGTGAGCCGAAGAGGCTCGCGGGCGCTGGTTTTTCCCGTGGCATCCGAAAACGAAGCATACATCGTGGATCGCATGGATCTGGCGGGGCGGGTGCCGTGGGATATCGGCGCTTCGTTGCGCGAGAACGATCACGTCTTCGTCGAAGCGGTCAGAATGGAAGATCGCACCCTGGTGCTTCGCGCGTGGGGATACGGAGTCCACAACCCACGTGGCTTCCATATGGCCTGCGAACTCAAACTCGACCAAGGTGCCGCTTCCTGCCGTGACACCCGCCCGGTGGGGCCCTAGCACCTATGTTTAAGGCTGGTCACTGCCGATGCCCGCAATACCCGGCAGAGGCGGCGGAATGGTGATGTCGATGTTGTTCACCGTGCCCAGTGACGAAAGCGGCTTGTCGAACTCGCTGCTGTTGCCGACAACCAGCACGGACATTTGATCGCGGTGAATGTACTTCGCCGCCACCCGGGCTACATCCTCCTTCGTCACTTTCTCAATCGCCGCCTGATACTTCTCAAGGAAATCGAGCGGATATCCGTAGAACTCGTACGCCATCTTTTCCTGCAGCACCTTCCCGGGCGAATCGAAGCGAAAGATAAAAGAGTTCAGGATCGAGTCTTTGGCTCGCTTGATTTCGTCGTCGGTAATCGGTTTCTTCGCCAGATCGGTCAGTTCCTCATCGAGCGCATGGATCGATTCCACCGTGCTCTGGCTCTTGGTGCTCATGATCAGGCGCAGCATTCCCGGATGGTCCCAGCTGGTTCCGATTCCGCCGCCCACGGCGTACGCCAAACCCTTCGTGCTCCGGATGTCGCTGAACAGGCGCGATGAGAAGCCGCCGCCAAACGCCTCATTGAAGACAGAAATCGCGTAGTAGTTTGGATCCTTGCGCGTGGTGCCCAAGCCAACCAGGTAAATATTGCTCTGGTTAACATCCGTCTTCTCTACGAAGTAGTTTCCCGGTTTGGCCGGATTCATGGGAACGTCCGCGTCCTTGGTCGGGGCCCCCTTCGGCCATGAACTGAATGCCTGGCGAAGGCGCGCCTCCATCGCGGCGGAATCGAAATCGCCCACCACGCCGAGAATGATGTTGTTGGGATGAACGTAGGTCTGATGCCACTTCACCAGATCCTCGCGTGTCACCGCGGCGACCGTCGCGTATTCCGGTTCGCGCGCATAGGCGCTGTTCGCGCCATAGGCGAGTTTCGTCGCTTCACGACTGGCGATTCCGCCAGGATCGTCGTTGCGCCGGGAGATGCCGTCGTAGAGTCCTTTTTGGGCAATGACGATCTTGTCCGCGCGCAATGCGGGGTTCTGCAGCAGGTCCACGAAGACTTTGAAGACGTCATCCAGATCGTCTTTCAGGCACGACCAACTGATGGTAGTTGAATCTCCGCCTCCGCCGGTCTCGACGCGAGCGGCGCGCTGCTCGAGGAAGTCATCCAGTTGATCTCCGGTTTGGGTCTTTGTTCCCCCGGTGCGCCAGACTTCGCCGTAAATATCGCTGAGTCCTGTCTTGTTCGCGGGAACTGACCGGCCTCCACCGCGAATACGCGCGACACCGTCGATGAGTGGCAGTTCGTGATCCTCCTGGAGGAACACCACCATGCCATTCGGCAACACAATCCGCTTTGGTTGTGGCGGATGGAACGCGGGCAGCGCCGGAATCGGAACTTGTTCCCAGGTGGCGGCCTGCGCCAAAAGCTGCACACTCCCGGCCAGCAGGAAGGCAAACGCGAACATCCATGAAAGAATACGTTTCACTGGACACCTCCCTGGGGAGCAGGAACAGATCCTGGCGGTGGTCCAGCTGGCGGCGCGAATTCGATGATGCCTACCGTGCGGTTGTCGGCGACGAACGTTTTGTTGGCAACCCGACGAATGTCCGCCTTCGTCACTTTGTCGATGCGTTCGACGGAATGGAACAGTTCGCGCCAGTCTTCGTAGCGCGCCTGGAAAAGGCCAAGGTTGAACGCGAGACCTTCATTCGATCCGAGGGAACGAATCAGATTCGCCTTGGCTCGCGTCTTGATCATCTTCAGCTCCGCATCAGAGATGTCTTCCTTCTTGAGCCGTTCAATCTCGGCGTGGATTGCTTCTGCCATCTCGTCCGGCTTATGTCCTGGGATCGGAATCGCGTAAAAAGCGAACAGATGCGGATATTTGTTCCCCGGCATGCCGGAGAACCCAGCCGAGTCCGAGGCGATCTGCTTGTCGCGCACCAATGCGCGATACAGACGTGACGTGCGTCCACTCGACATCAGATCCGTGATCGCGTCGTAAACCGCATCATCCGGGCTGTGATAATCAGGCCGGTGATAGCCCTCGAGATAAATGGGCTGCGCCTGCTCGTGCAAAACCACGCGCCGCTCCGACCTCTGCGGCGGCTCGATCGTTGTCGCTTCATCTGGTTTGGGCCGGGCCGGTATGCGGGAGAAATATTTCTCGACGATGGGCATGGCCTCCGAAGCTTTCAGATCCCCAACCACCGCGACGACCATGTTCGAGGGGACGTAGTATTTGTCGAAGAAGTTCTGGGCATCCGTCGCCGAGAACGAGTTCAGATCCCACATCCAGCCGACGGTGGGCCGGTGGTACGGGTGTGCCGCAAAGGAGGCGGTCGTGAACTGCTCGAGCAGCCGCCCGACCGGGTTGCTGTCGGTCCGCATGCGGCGTTCTTCAATCACCACGTCCCGCTCTTTGTAGAACTGCCGCATCACCGGATGGATGAATCGCTCCGACTCCAGATAGGCCCACAGCTCCAGCCGGTTGGTCGGGAACGAATAGTTGTAGCCCGTCTCATCGTGATTGGTGAAGGCATTCATGCCTTCACCGCCCTGGCTCTCGACGATCTTGCCGAATTCGTTGGTGTAGGGCGCGGAAAATTTGTCGGCGTCGGCGATTGCGTCCTTCCACGCCTGCTCGAACTGCTTCAGCTTCGTCTCGTCGCGGTTGACGGTCTTGTCACGTTCGGCGATGTAGGCCGAATACGCTTCTTCCACCTTCGCCAGCGCCGCCCTTTCGCCGTCGTAGTCGCGGCTACCGATCTTGTCAGTTCCCTTGAACGCCATGTGCTCGAACATGTGCGCCAGGCCCGTCTTCCCCATCGGATCCTGGACGGAACCGGCGTCGACGTGCGTGAAGAAGGAAAACACCGGCGCTTCTGGCCGCTCGCAGATGATCACGGTCAGTCCATTATCAAGCTTCTTCACCGTGATTCGCTTTTCGAAGGAAGTTAGATCCTGGCTGACAGCGAGCGTTGAGAGAATGAAAACCAGGACGCAGCAGAAGACGGAACGAGACTTCATCCTACCTCCATCACAGATGGAAAACCCCGGAAACTCGAAGGTACGTGGGCTCCGTCGCCATTGTCAAACGGGCTCCAGGGATCGACGGACGACGGTTGTTTATGTGAGCGCCGGAGGCTAGGGAAGACGGATTCCACCCTGTTGCCTAGCTTTCCCACCCCCACTTTCCCCCAACCATCGTCCGCTCGATAGGAATATTGACGATGTTCGACGGGTCTTCCTTGAACACATCGCGCCCCAGCACCACCAGGTCGGCCAGTTTGCCTGCTTCGATCGACCCCTTCAGATTCTCTTCGTAGGAAGCGTAGGCGCCATTGATCGTACCCACGCGAATCGCTTCTTCCAGCGTGATTTTCTGTTGCGGCCCCCAGACGTTGCCCTTCACGTCGGTGCGCGTCACCTCGGATTGCAGCGCCATCATGGGCTCGAACGGGCCTGGCGGATAGTCCGAGGCCTGTGTCGGCCGAATTCCCGCGTCCAGAAAACTGCGCAGCGCGAACATGTGGTTCACTCGCTCTGCGCCATACTCCTTCATCTTCTCGCCGTGATAGTAGACGTACGTCGAGAACGGGGTTGGGATGGCAGCAAGAGCCTTGATTCGCTGGACTAGAGTGTCATTGACGACCGTGCAGTGCTCCAGGCGGTAGCGCGGGTCGCGGCGTGGAATTTCTTTCTGCAGTCGCTCGTATACGCGGAGGGTTATGTCGATACCCACGTCTCCATTCGCATGCGTACCAAGCTGCCATCCAGCCGCGTGCGCCTTGCGAGCCTGCTGGTAAAGCTCTTCTTCTGTCGTGACCAGAATTCCGAAATCGTCAGGTCTGCCTTTATAAGGCTGCGACAGCCGCGCCGTGCGCTCCGAAATCGACCCGTCGCAGATCATCTTTTGCGCACCAACCTTCACCCACTCGTCGCCAAGGCCAGTCTTCACGCCCGCCGCTAGCATCTGGTCCATAAAGGACTGATAGATGTGGCAGTAGATGCGCAAAGAGAGCTGGCCCGCATCGCGGGCTTCCTGATAGGCACGCAAATCGTCCGGCGTGCCGAGCGCGTCGGTCACGGAGGTGACACCTGTCCGGGTCATCATCTTCGAGATCACCTTGACGCCCTCACGTCGGTCGTCGCGTGTGAAGCGAGTAGGAATCGCTTGCACCAAGGCATCCTTGGCGGCCTCGCGGACCCGGCCGGTAAGTTTTCCGGTCACGGGATCGTGATCGATTTTTCCACCGGGCGGGTCGGGCGTCTTGTCGTCGAACTTGGCCAGCACCAGAGCCTGCGAGTTGGCCCACCCGGTGTGGCCCCCGCGATGCTCGACAAAGACCGGATGATCAGGAACCGCCTCGTCGAGATCTCTGATGTTCAGGGGGCGGCCGTCGGTCGTCTTCGTGTCGTCGTACTTGAAACCGAGGACCCACTGGTCCGGAGCAGTTTGGGAGGCACGATCGCGGAGAGCGTGCAGGATGTCGGCGATCGAACGTAAGTCGCAATCGACCATTCGCAGGTGCGACAACCCGGCCTCGGCCGGATGTGAATGGGCATCAATGAAGCCAGGAAGAGCCGTCTTGCCTGCCAGGTCAACTTTCTTGGCGTTGCCGGCAGCAAGAGCGAGGACTTCATCATTTGATCCGATAGCGAAGAATCGCCCGCCTGATATTGCCACCGCCTGAGCCCGTGGCTGTTGCGGATTCACGGTCCAGAAGGCACCGTTGTACAGGATCATCTCCGGCTCCGTGCGATCGAGGCCAAACAACGCCGACCCACTCAACAGCCCTAATCCGTAGAGAAATTCACGACGCGATGCCGGCATCTCATCTCCTTTTGACGAGGGACACTATACTAGCAACTCCGTCGTTGGTCGTTCGTTGTCGTTCGTTCGCGATTCTTTGAAGGGAGAACCCCCGGTCCGCTACAAATCCCGAACGACTAAAGGACCAGCGCCTGACAACTCTTCATGTCCACTCCTACGATCGTCGACGTGGAAGGCCGCAAGCTCAGCCTTACGAACCTGGACAAGGTTCTTTATCCGGCTGCCGGGTTCACCAAGGGCCAGGTGATTGACTACTACGTCCGTGTGGCGCCAGTGCTTGTGCCGCATCTCGCGGGACGTCCCCTGACGATGAAGCGCTATCCCGAGGGCGTGGATCACGAGTACTTTTTCGAGAAAAATGTACCCAAGCATCGTCCGGAGTGGGTGAAGACCACACCCGTTTGGAGCGACAGCAATCACCGCACGGTGAACTACATTCTGGCGAATGAATTGGCCACGCTGGTGTGGATCGCCAACCTGGCGTCGCTGGAACTGCACCCCTCGTTGTCGCGGGGTGACAACATCGGGCAACCCACCATGATCGTGTTTGACCTCGACCCGGGTCCCCCTGCCAACATCCTGCAGTGTTGTCAGGTCGGCCTGTGGGTGCGCTCGATCTTCGACCACTTTGGGCTGAAGAGTTTTCCCAAAACGTCTGGCTCAAAGGGCATGCAGATCTACGTTCCACTGAATACGAAGACCAGCTACGACGAGACCAAGCCCTTCGCTCATGCTATCGCGCGGCTCCTGGAGCAGGAACATCGGGACCTCGTCGTTTCCGACATGAAGAAGGCCGTGCGCACCAACAAAGTCTTCGTCGATTGGAGCCAGAATGACCAGCACAAAACGACCATAGGTGTGTACTCGCTTAGGGCGCGGGAGAAGCCGACTGTCTCCACACCAATCACGTGGGAAGAGGTTGAGCAAACGCTGAAGAAGAAAGATCCGGGGCGGTTGGTATTCGAGGCTCCCGAGGTGCTCAAGCGGGTCGAGAAGATGGGCGACCTTTTTGAGCCTGTGCTCAAGCTCGCGCAAAAGCTCCCTGAGTTAGCCGGACTCGGCTCTGCGGAGGAGAAGGAAAGCGAAAACGTCACCATGGCCGCGCAAGCGGAAGCGCCCGTCCACGCTCGGAAGGCGAAGACATCGAGCCGCAAACGCAAGGTATAATTTCGCGCGTTCGGATTTCACTTCTGCAATCTGAATTCTGCCTTCTGCAATCGCCATGCCTCAACTCTACGTCGGCACCTCCGGATGGGCGTACCCGAGCTGGAAGCCCGCGTTCTATCCGGAAAAACTGGCACAGAAGAGGTTTCTGAATTTCTACGCCACAAAGCTTAATGCGGTCGAGGTCAATTTCTCCTTCCGGCAGCTGGTGAAGGAGACAACCATTCAGAACTGGCTCGCTGAGACGCCCGGGCACTTTCGCTTCACGATGAAGGCGCACCAGGTGCTGACCCACATCAAGCGGCTGAAGGACTCCGCGGAATTCCTGAAACGATTCCTGACCACGCTTGAGCCAATCGAGCGGGCGGGACGGCTGGGGCCGATCCTGTTTCAGCTGCCGCCAAACTTCAAAGCCGATCAGGCGGTGCTGGCCGACTTTCTACAAAACCTCCCGCGTGTTGTGCGGGCAGCATTCGAGTTCCGCCATCAATCCTGGTGGACCGAGGCTACATGGGAAACCCTGCGCGCGCGCAATATTGCGCTCTGCGTCGCCGAAAGCGAGCAACGCGACACGCCCGACGTCGTCACTGCCGACTACGCCTACTACCGCTACCGGAAGCCGTCGTACACACCCGAAGAACGCGCGGCGATGGTCACCCGCACGAAGGAACATCTCGCCGCCGGGCGCGACATCTTCGCCTACTTCAAACACGAAGAGACCCCGGATGGGGCCCTATATGCGGTGGAGGTACTGGAAGCGACGGGCACAGCCGCCTGAACGTACTCTCAGCGAAAAAGGCGCGCGCGGCGGGATGCTTGTTCTACACTCTCCGGTTTGCCGAGATCGAGCCACTCAAACCCATCCGCGCGAAATGCCACGATCTTTTCCCCCGCGCCAGCAAGACGCAGATACGTATCGATAATCGAGAACACTCCTTCCCCGGTCATCATTGTCAGCATCCGGCGCGAGATGACGTGGATCCCGGAGAAGGCCAGAGCTCGCACTCTCTGTGATGGGCGGGCAATTTCATCCGGCTGTCCGCGGCCGGCGCGGCGTCCGCAGAGTTGTTCCTCGTCATCGAACAGCAAATATCGCGACGTTTCGCGATTCTGCACAGCCAGCGTCGCCAGGGCCTGTTGGTCAAGGTGAAACTCGACCATTCGGCCGAGATCGATGTTGCTGATGACGTCGACGTTGTGCAGGATGAAGGGTTCGTCCGTGCCGCTCGATCCTGTCGACTGAGCCGAATTCTCCAAGAAGAACAACGCCGCTTTCTTCAGCCCGCCGCCCGTATCGAGCAGAACATCTTCGCGCGAGACCTCGATCCGCATGCCGAAGTTGTTGTTCTTTGTTAAGTACTCAGCGACCATATCGGCGAAGTGATGGACGTTGACAATCACTTCGCGCACACCGAACTCCTGCAGGCGGCGGATCGTGATCTCAAGCATGGTGCGTCCGGCCACTTCCACGAGCGCCTTCGGCCGGTCGTTGGTCAGCGGGCGCAGGCGCGTGCCGAGGCCGGCGGCAAGAATCATGGCTTTCATGAACCTGCCTTCTCCCCGGCGGCCTTTTCTGCCGCACTCTTCTCTGCTGCCATCCTCTCCAGTTCCCGGTGCTGCACCACGACTTCAACTCCCTCCCGCCCACGGAGATGCGTTGCCAGTTGCTCCGTCAGATACACGGACCGATGTTGCCCGCCGGTACAACCGAACGACACCATCAGATGCTTGAATCCCCGGCTCTGGTAGTTGCCGACGCTCGCATCGACCAGCGCAACCGCACTCGCCAGGAACTGATGCACGCTCTCCTGCTGATTAAGGTAGTCGATCACCGGCGCATCTTTCCCGGTCAAAGTTTTGAATTTCTCTTCCCTGCCAGGATTCGGTAGGCTGCGGCCATCAAACACGAACCCGCCGCCGTTGCCGGCCTCGTCCCTCGGCAGCCCCCGATGGAACGAGAAACTGACCACACGCACCGTCAGTCTCCCTCCACTCGAAGCCACACCCTTCAACTTCTCGGAACGTAGCATGCCGTGAAAAGCATCCAGCAGCGTTGGCAGCGCGATCGGCAACTTTACGTTGTGCAGCAACCAACGTACGTTCTTCAGCGCGTACGGAACGCTTTGCAGAAAATGCGTCTTGCGCTCGTAAAACCCGCGGAAACCATACGCGCCCAACGCCTGCATGATGCGGACGTACACGTAAGCGTAGTAGTGCTGCATGAAGGCGTCGCGGTCGAGGTCAACGTGTTTGGCAAGCGCCTCCAGGTAGGCATCGATCAGTTGTTGACGCAATTCCGGTGGCAGGTCCGCCTTCGCGTCGTAAAGCAGCGACGCAATGTCGTATTGCAGCGCCCCCTTCCGGCCCCCCTGGTAGTCGAGAAAATGCGGCTCTCCTCCGCGCAGCATGATGTTGCGTGACTGGAAATCGCGGTAGAGAAAGTAGTCGCGCGGCGCACTCAGCAGAAACTTAGTCAGGCGGCCAAAATCATCTTCAAGCGCCTGCTCGTTGAACGGAATCCCCGCCAGGCGGAGGAAGTAATACTTGAAGTAGTTCAGGTCCCAGGCAATCGACTGCCGGTCGAAACTGCCCCGCGGGTAGCACACCTTGTAGTTCAGGTCTCGTCCAGCTTCAATCTGAAAGCGCGGCAAAATCGCAACGACCTTGCGATAGACCTCGACCGCCGCAGGCGCAATCTTGTCTTCGCGCCGATGGCTCGAGAGAAACTCAAACAGTGTCGTATCGCCGAGATCTTCCTCCAGATAGGCGCCCTGGCTGAGGTCTTCTCCGTAGATCTCCGGCACGGGCAGTCCATGACGGCGGAAGTGGCGCGAAAATTCGAGGAAGGCGGCATTTTCCTCCCGCACGGCGTACAAAACCCCGATGGCGCGGGCGTTCTCGTTGGCAAGCCGGATGATTCGGCGTCCCGACCCGCCCAGCTCACCTTGAAGCGCTTTGATCTGTGTCGCGGACGAGTGGAAGTAGCGCTCAAATAATTGGTGCAGTACGTCCATTGCGGTTTCGGCGATTTCCGTCAAGGGTCACGATCAAGATACCATCGAAGCGGGATGCGGATAGGGCACAAGCGTCTCTCCGCGGAATTTGCGCTGCCTCGCCACAACCTTTGATACCATCTTGCGCGAGATTTTCTGGGAGGGTTGCTTGGCTGGGAATAAGGTCCCCGAACATGATTCCGCATTCACGATGCAAGGAACGTCACGCCTTCGGGTGCTGGGTATCATACTTGCCGGCGGGAAAGGAACCCGGCTGTATCCCCTCACGCGCGAGCGTGCCAAGCCCGCGGTTCCTTTCGGCGGCAAGTACCGGATCATCGATTTCGTCCTCAGCAACTTCGTCAACTCCGGGATCAACTCGATTTACGTCCTCACCCAGTTCCGGAGCCAGTCGCTGCTCCAGCATTTGAGTGAAGGATGGCAGTTCGGTGGACTGCTGAAGAGCCACTTCATCATCAACGTGCCCGCGCAGATGCGTTCGGAAAGCGAGTCCTGGTACCGCGGCACTGCCGACGCCATCTTTCAAAACATCAACCTCATCGAGCAATCCGACCCCCATTTCGTAGCCATCTTCGGCGGTGACCACATCTATCGCATGAATGTCGCCAGCATGATCGATTTTCACATTGCCAAGCGGGCGGAGGTGACCGTCGCCGCCATCCCCGTTCCCCGGGTACATGCCGCCGAATTCGGTGTCATTGAGGCCCGCGAAGACGGCTGCATCATGGGCTTTCACGAAAAGAATCCCAAGGCTCCCACCATGCCCGGCGATCCGGATCGTGTCTATGCCTCGATGGGAAACTACGTCTTCTCGACGCAGACGCTTCTCGATCTGCTCACTGCCGACGCGGAACACCCCGGAAGTCATCACGACTTTGGCAAGGACATCCTGCCCAAGCTCGCCGGCAAGGCCCCCATCTTCGCGTACAACTTCGAGACGAACCGGATCCCGGGCGAGGCGGATTCTGCCCCCTACTGGCGGGACGTGGGGACGATTGACGCCTACTACGAGGCCAACATGGACCTGAACCATGTCAAGCCGGAACTCAATCTCTACAATCGGGAGTGGCCGGTGCGCAGCACCAGCTATCCGGATCCGCCGGCAAAATTTGTTTTTGACGAAGAGAAACGCCGCGGGCAGGCAATTGACAGTATCGTCTCGGGCGGCTGCATTCTCTCGGGCGGTATCGTGCGTAAATCGGTGCTCGGACGCGGCGTGCGGGTGCACACTGGGGCGTTGGTCGAAGGCTGCGTCATCATGGACAACTGCGACATCGGGCGTCACGCCAAATTGCGCCGGGCCATCCTGGACAAGAACGTCCGCATTCCCCAGGACACCAAGGTCGGCTACGATCTGGACGCAGACCGCGCCCGCGGGTGGCACGTCACTGAATCCGGCATCGTTGTGATCGGGCGGGAATACAGCCCCGTGCCGATGGCGGCCATGTTTGCCTGAGTTGTGTCCCCTAGACAAGGACGAGATTGACAGCGCCGAAATTCGGCGTTAGCATAGGCGAACAAACGGCGAATAAACGGCTTCGTTATGGCTACCCTCCCGCTCCTCCCGAATGATGATCCCCGGCCCAGGCTCGTCGGCATCGCCCGGATCGCAGCCGAAGGAGAGTCTCTACGCGAGGGCCACAACGTCGAGTATTTCACCCTCGGCACGAAGTCGCTGCTGAACCGTGTGGTCAGCCGGCGAAACCTGCCTTTCGCCTGGGCTATCAATCCTTATCGCGGATGCGAGTTTGCCTGCAAGTACTGTTACGCCCGCTACACGCACGAGTTCATGGAGTTGCGCGATGGCATCGCGTTTGAACGGAAGATCTTCGTCAAGCAGCATGCCGCGGACTTGCTGCGGCAGGAATTGCGTCGCGTTAGGCGAGGCGAGGCGATCGCGATCGGCACCGCGACCGATCCCTACCAGCCGGCGGAGCGACGTTTCGAAGTGACACGAGCGATTCTCGACGAACTGGCACGCCATTCTGGACTCGAACTCGGCATCGTCACCAAGTCGAATCTGGTCGTGCGTGACGTTGAAATTCTGCGCCGCATCGCCGAAAACAACAATCGTGTGTTCGTCAGCCTCACAGTGACAACGCTGAAAGCGGACCTCGCGCGCATTCTCGAGCCGCGAGCCCCGCGTCCCGATCTGCGTCTCGAGGCGGTGCGGCAGTTGAACCTGGCGGGTATCAGCGCCGGAGTCAATCTCGCGCCGGTGCTTCCCGAACTCACGGACAAACCGCGCGACCTGGAAGAGGTTGTGAAAGCCGCGGGCGAAGCAGGCGCCAGGAGCATCTTCGCCAGTCCGCTGTTTCTGAAACCGTGTTCGGCGGAGGTGTTCCTGCCCTTCCTCAAGGAACATTTCCCCGACTTGGTCGAACGCTATCGCCGGCGCTACTCGGATCGCGCCTTCCTGCCGAAGGGCTATGCGGAACGGCTTTCCCGGCTGATCGCGGCTTTGCGTAAGAAGTACGGAGTCTACGGCGGCCGGAAACACCGCGATCGCACCTACCCTGTCTGCGACGAATCGCAACTCGGCCTATTTTCCGAAGGCGGAGAACTTTTCCCCCGCTGACGCTTTCGGCGCCCCGCTGTCATCCCGCCTTTCCTTGACTGTCCTATAATGTGCAGTTCCCCATGCCTCCCGCGCAACAGGAGACCCGGCCAAACAATCCTCTAAAAGCAGGGGCGCAGCGCTTCTGGATGCGCGTCACCGAAGGCATGGAAGTTCGCGAACTTTGGTCGCAGTTCGAAAAAGACGCGCGTTCCAGCTATCGCTTCTATTCTTCCGGGCTGGCGTCGCAGGTCGAAGGCCGATCCGGCTTTCATCGCGGCTGGCTGATCGCCAAAGCGCTGTTCTGGGCGATCCTCGAGAAGCTCAGCCCGGCACGACGTGTGTTGCTGCTGTTCGCGCTTGTCTTTCTCTTTTTTCCCCTCAGCGGCGTCACGGTCAGCGATCAAAATGGCCCCGTCCACTTTGTGCAGTTCGATCTCCGCTTCTGGGGCGGAATACTGCTGCTGGTCGTGCTGCTGCTGGAACTGGCCGACCGCGTCGTCATGAAACGCGATCTCGAAATTGCCAAGGACATTCAGTCCTGGCTGCTGCCAGGCGCTCCCTTGCAGCTTCCCGGATACCAGATCGCTTATGCCACCCGGCCGGCGAACACGGTGGCGGGCGACTATTACGATGTCATTCTTCGTCCCGGTGAAACTCCCTCCGGTGATCGCGTGCTCTTTGTCGTTGCCGATGTGGCCGGCAAGAGCATCCCCGCTGCCATGCTCATGGCTACTTTTCAGGCCAGCCTGCGTACCTTATCGAGCAGTCATGTTCCGCTGAAAGAGATCGTTTCCGGACTGAATCACTACGCCTGCACCAACAGTCAGGGAGGTGCGCGGTTCACCACTGCCTTCTTTGCGGAACTCGATCCGGCGTCGGGCCGCATCTCCTATATCAATGCCGGCCACAATTCTCCGATCCTGCGCAGAAGCTCCGGCACAACAGAGCACCTCGACACCGGCGGCCCCCCGCTCGGTATCTCGATTGAATTCACACACCAATGCGGAACCACGAATCTAGATCCCGAAGAGTGGCTGGCGGTCTTCACGGACGGCGTGGTGGAAGCCGTGAATACAGCTGGCAAGGAATATGAGGAATCGCAGCTCATCCGTCTCGTCGACGAGAATGCAGCCGTCGCCCCCGCAGAGATGCTACGCCGCCTGCTCGCCTCGCTCGATGCGTTCGTTGGCAATACTCCCCAGCACGACGATATGACTTGTCTGTTGCTGAAAAGGAGCACTTAGCCCGGCGACTTTGGCTCTTGGCTCAACCTGTTTTGAACTCAACGGCTCTTCGACAACCCTTCCGCCCAGCTTGATCTTTACGGGAATTCTGGTCGGCAAAAGGCCACAGCTGACAGCGAAGAGCTTCGTTCAGTTCCCGGGCATCAGTTCCCGATACATGCGATGGAATGCGTGCACGCCTTTTTCCTGCTTCACGCTGTAGCGACCGCTGTGATAGCTCCGCGAATGCAGGTTCTTCTGGACAATCTCGCAGATACTCACATCCTCGATCTGAATCTCGTGACTGAACTCCACGGACTTCCGCGCCGCCTCGCGATTCAGGTGCTCTTCGGGCAGATACCACTCGAAGATCGCCAGGGTGCGTTCGGCATCGATCGGGAGAATCATGTTGATCGAGACGTTGTCGGGATAGCAGTTCAGCATCCAGTTTGGGAAAACCCAGAAATAGTCCGCCGTTAGATCGTCACTTGCCTGATGGTAGCGCCGCGGAGTCTCATCCCCCGGCTGCGCGCCGCGAATCGGGCTCCACTGCCGCACGTATTGAGCACAGGCCTCGACCGTGTAGGCGCTGTAGTTCAATTCGCGATTCAAGCCGGGATGCACACTCGGTAAATGGTAGCCCTCGAGGTAATTGTCAATGTAGGTTTTCCAGTTGCACTTCATGTCGTACGTCCGCCGCTCGAAGAACTTCATACGCCGGAAGTCAAACTTCTCTGCCTGCGCGGGCAGCTCGCCCAGATGTTCCATGAACGGGGGAGCCTCCGGGTCCAGGTTCACGAAGACCAAGTTGAACCACTCGGCGACCCGCACTGGAACCAGGCCGAACTCCTGCGGATCGAAATCTTCCACGCCGTCGAATTCGGGAGTTACCAGAAGCGCCCCATCCAGGCGGTACGTCCATCCGTGATAACCACAACGAAAAATCCTGCGGTTACCGCATCCAGAAGCTGGATTGCCCGCACGATGGCGGCACACATTGAAAAAGCCGCGCAGGGCCCCGTCATCGCCGCGCACCACTAGCAGCGGTTCGCCCTGCAAATCGAAGGTGAAGTAGTCCCCGGGGTTTGCCAACTGATGAACGTGTCCTACCAGTTGCCAACAGGAAGAGAAAATCCGCTTCTTCTCTTCCGAGAGCGTTTCCGGCGCGAAGTAACGGGCCGCGACAAGTGTGGACGCCCGCGCAATGTCGTGATCCGGGTGCATCTGGAGATTGACCATAACCGTTGAGGAAGAAGGCCTTATTGTAGGCGTCCCGACAAGCCTGCGAGAAGTGCCAAGATTTGTTAGTCGCATCGTCAGCCAGGTGCTCGGCGGGTCACTCTTTCCCTGCTCGGGAAGTGACCTTCGAGGTTTCCGCAATTGACGAATAAAGGGGATAGGCGGTCCCGCCTGCTTACTTCGGTCATATTTCGCTTTGGCAGCCGAAGTGCCATCTTCGTATACGGATCGGTTCTCAAAGAACCCGGACAGTAAACGGAGATGAGGGAAACTTAAGATGCGGAGAGAGAAAGGTTTTTCATTAATCGAGCTGCTGATCGTGGTGGCGATCATCCTGATCATCGCTGCGATCGCCATTCCGAACCTGCTGCGCGCGCGTATCGCAGCCAACGAATCGTCCGCAGTCTCTGCCGTTCGCACCGTGAACACGGCGGAAATCAGCTACAACTCGGCGTATCCGACAGTTGGGTTCTCGCCCACACTGGTTGCGCTCGGAGACGGCGGCGCTTGCCCCGCTCCTCCCACCCAGGCTACGTCTTGCTTGATCGACAACGTCTTGGCCAACAACGGTCAGCCTGCCGGCAGCGGCAAGAGCGGCTATCGCTTCACCTATAACGCGATCGCTGCGGGCGGCATCAACTCCAACTACAACATCAACGCGAATCCCATCACCAACAACCAGACCGGTGTACGGTCTTTCTGCTCGGTGGCGGACGCGGTGGTGCGCTACATCCCCAGCGGCGGTGGCCTGGTTTGCACCAACGCGATCAACCCGCTTCTGTAGTCCAACAAGTTTGGCGTAACACCCGGGGGAGGGTGTAAGCCAGGGGCATCGGACAACCGGTGCCCCTTTGTTTTGCCCCGTTCAACTCCTGACAAATTTTGGCAGTTTCAATTCCCAAAAGTGTCACTACAAGACCGCTAAGTCATCTTCCGAAGTGGTGACTATTCTCTGAGGTTGGCCTGAAAACGAAGGATTTGACTCCGGACGACCAATGACTTCCGTCACGTTTGATTCTGGAAGCCGGAATGCCATAGTCAATACCGGTTTGGTCAGACGACCATACAACGGAGACGAGGACAAAGATGCGGAGACAGAAGGGTTTTTCATTGATTGAGTTGCTCATCGTGGTGGCGATCATCCTGATCATCGCTGCGATTGCTATTCCGAACTTGCTGCGCGCTCGTATCGCGGCCAACGAATCGTCCGCTGTGTCGGCGGTTCGTACCGTGAACACCGCGGAAGTTAGCTACAACTCGGCGTATCCGACGGTTGGCTACTCGCCCACGTTGGTAGCGCTCGGAGACGGCGGCGCTTGCCCGACTCCTCCGACCCAGGCCACGGCTTGCTTGATCGACAACGTCCTGGCGAACAACGGCAACCCGGCTGGCAGCGGCAAGAGCGGCTACAACTTCACCTACAACGTGGTGGCCACCGCTGGTCTGAACACCGGCTACAACATGAACGCGAACCCGATCACCAACAACCAGACGGGCGTCCGCTCGTTCTGCTCGGTTGAGGACAGCGTGGTTCGGTACATCCCGAGCGGCGGCGGCCTGGTTTGCACCAACGCCATCAACCCGCTGCTGTAAGCACACTTTGGCTCGTCTTCGTGGCGAGCGCTTTACCCGGGAGCATCGGAGCGATCCGATGCTCCCTTCGTTTTGGCGCCTTGCTGTAGCAAAATTCGATGTTTGGAACTGACACTTCCTGTCAATTCCCCCCTGTAGCTGCGGCGCCCCGTCGAAGCATCATTCCTTACATAGTTAACCGACTGCCTGCCAATTACTTGTGATGAGTTCTCCCGGCGCCCGGCTGGGGTGGATTGGCGTCCAGAATGCAACTGGCCCTAAGGGAGCGCGCTGTCAAATGCAGCCGCAAGGGGCGTGCGATGCGCAAGCAGTCGGGATTCTCGCTGATTGAACTGCTGATCGTGATTGCGATCATTCTGTTGATCGCCGCGATGGCGATTCCCAATCTGCTGCGCGCGCGTATGGCCGCGAATGAATCCTCTGCTGCTTCCGCTGTCCGGACGATCACACTCGCGGAGAGTGCCTACTACACGGCGTACCCGAGCATTGGCTTTGCTGTTCAGATTCAGGATCTGGGTCGTACCGAGCCGTGCACTCCTGCCCCGACTCATGCCTGCCTGCTGGATGACAATCTTGCGATGGCTGTCCCCGGCACGCATGGACACAGCGGATATCAGTTCCTTGCTACTGGCATCTCCGGCGGTGGCCCGATCAACAGCGCTTTCGTGGTTGGGACGACGCCAATTGCCGCCAATGGTACCGGCACGCGCGACTTTTGTGCCGTAACGGACGGGGTCATCCGCAGCGGCCCGAGCACTGGCAGCGCTCCGCCGACCGTTGTCGCGGCATGCCAGGCCTATCCGATCGCGCGCTAGAAAGTTTGGCAGTGTACCTGGGGGAGGGTACAAGCCGGAAGGAGCCCGGAAGCAATTCCGGGCTCTTTTCTTTGTCCTCGCCGTCCGATCAACCTCCCAGTACTGGTTACTTTCGATACCTTCGTGCACCATCGCGAGTCCGTTCCCGCGGAGGAGCTTGCCTATAATTTTTTCGACCCTCGAACGCAACGACAAGTCATGCCTGCAATCGAAACCATCAACCTGGCCAAGACTTACGCCGTCGGTTTCTGGAGGAAGAAGCCGCGTACCGCCCTTCTGCCCTTGAACCTGCAGATTGAAGAAGGTGAGATCTTCGGCTTCCTCGGTCCCAACGGCGCCGGTAAGACCACGACTCTGAAGCTTCTCACCGGCATCGTGTTTCCAAGTTCTGGAACCGCGCGCATTCTCGGCAACGAAGTCGACGACCCGGGGGTCAAGGCGCAAATTGGATTCCTGCCTGAGCAACCCTATTTCTACGATTATCTGACCGCCAAGGAGTTGCTGGAATACTACGGCCAGCTCTCCGGCGTGCCCGCAAAGGACCTCTCGTCGCGAGTGAACGAGATGCTGAGCCGGGTTGGCTTGTCCGATGCCGCCCGCACGCAACTCCGCAAGTTCTCGAAGGGCATGCTGCAGCGCGTAGGCCTTGCGCAAGCCATTCTGCACGATCCTAAAGTAGTGTTCCTCGATGAGCCGATGTCCGGACTTGATCCCATCGGCAGGCGCGAGGTCCGCGAACTGATTCAGCAGTTGAAACAGGAAGGCAAGACGGTCTTCTTTTCCACGCACATTCTCTCCGATGCCGAGGCCCTCTGCGACCGCGTAGCCGTCATCCACAAGGGCGAGTTGCGGGGAGTAGGCGCGGTCGCCGAGCTGACTGCGCAGGTTCACGGGAAAGTCGAGATCACCTTCAATGCCTCCGCCGCGCCCGCGGCCTTAAGGCAGTTGGGAGCCGACATGCACATCAACGGCAACATCGTCAGTGCCGTTCTGCCCGAAGAGAACCAGGAGGCCGCTCTGGAAGTCCTGAAGCGCGAGCGTCTGCGCCTGACGTCCCTGACCCCGGTGCGGTCGTCCCTCGAGGAGTATTACGTTCAGAATCTCCAGCCCGCCGAAAAGAGCATGGGGGTTGGCGCATGAATTCCCGCATTGCGAACGTCGCCTTCAATACCTTTCGCGAGGCCGTACGCGACCGCGTGCTCTACAACCTGATCGCCTTTGCGCTGTTGCTGTCTGCGGCGGCGATTTTGGTCGGCCAGATCTCGATTGATATCGAGCGCCTGGTGGTTGTGAATCTTGGACTGACCGCCGTCACGCTGTTTGGAGTGGTCATCGCCATCTTCATCGGCATCGGGCTGGTCTCCAAGGAAATCGAGAAGCGCACGCTTTATACCGTGCTCTCGCGTCCAGTGCGGCGCTGGGAATTCGTCGTCGGCAAGTTTCTCGGCCTGACTGGCACTCTGCTGGTCAACACATTTTTCATGGCGATCGGAGTATTCCTCGCCCTCCTGTATGTCTCGCGCCATTTCGAGCGCGGTGACTTCAGCATCACAGCGGCGCTCTACTTCATCATCCTGCAGTTCCTCATTGTTTGCTCGTTGGCGCTGTTGTTCTCTTCATTCTCTTCGCCCCTGCTTTCGGCGGTTTTCACGTTCGCTCTATTCGTGATCGGCAGTCTGGCGGAAGACCTGCGGGGATTTGCCGCGGCGGCAAAGGGGATCACGGCCATGCTTGCGGGCACCGTGGCTTACCTCGTACCCAACTTCTCTGCCATGAACGTCGTCAATCAGGTTGCTCACGGAGAGCCCGTCTCCGGGCAGCTGATCCTCTGCAACACGGTTTATGCCCTGCTCTACTCCGCGATGGCAATTTCCGGGGCTGTGCTGATCTTCCAGCGGCGGAATCTGAAATGAACTCGCGCCGGGTCAATGTCGTTGCCACCGCGGTCCTCCTGCTCTCGCTTGCCGGCACGGTAATGACGTTGCGCACGCTCGACGGTATGCGGCGTGGCGCGACGCTGCGCGAAGTTCTCTATTTCCGTTCTCCAAAGATGCTCAGGCGGATGAGTCTCGGCTATTCCGGCCTGGTAGCAGACCTCTACTGGACTCGCGCCGTGCAGTACTTTGGCAGCCACCACATCGCGCAGGCCAGTGATTTTCATCTGCTCTCCCCGCTGCTCGAGATGACGACTGACCTCGACCCCAAGATGACCGTCGCCTATCAGTTCGGATCGAACTTCCTCGCGCCGGCACCTCCGAATGGAGCCGGCGAGCCCGAGAAGGCCGTCGCTCTGGTCGAGCACGGCATTCAGCACAATCCCGACAACTGGAAGCTCTATTACGCGCTGGGATTCATCTACTACATGGATCTTAAGGACTACAAGAAGGCAGCCGAAACATTCGAGCGGGGAGCAGCGGTCCCCAAGGCGCATCCCTTCTTGCGCCTTCTCGCCGCCCAGATGGCGCAACACGCCGGCGAGTATGGGATGTCCCGCATGCTCTGGACGGCAACCTACGAAACCACGACGCAAGAACAGATCCGCCGTAATGCAATCGATCACCTTCTCGCTCTGCGAGTCGATGAAGATGTCACGCAACTGGAGCGGATCGTCGGTTCCTATCGCGAGCGCACCGGGCAATTGCCATCGAGCATCAATGACCTCGTCCGTGCCGGTCTGATCGGAGGAATGCCCGTCGATCCAACCGGCCAGCCTTACAAGCTCACGCCCGATGGCCGGATCGAACTTCGCAATCCCGACGCAATCCTGTACATCACAAAGGGCCTGCCTCCAGGGCATCGATCGCCGCAGCCAAAGCCCGAGCCCACGCCTCCTTCAGGCAAATAGCCACCCATTCTGAGACCCATACTCCTGCGCGCGTCTCTGCTAGCATGCAGTCGTGTCCGGCCACGGTTTCCTGCGACAGTTCCACCGAGCGCTGCATGACTGGTGGCGCGACCAGTCTCGCCAACGCGGAATCGCGGGCGCAACCACGCTGCTGGCCCACGAACTCTGGGAATTCCTTCGCGATTCGACGCCTGAGCGGCGGCGCCGGCGTTTCGGAGATATGGAGTACGACTGGGAACATCACGTCAACACAACCAGCGGCACAGTAGCCTGGCGGGAGCGCCTTTTGGGAGTATTTCTCTCGGCCTACCAGCCGACAGAACCCGCTGCGTTTCAGGAGATGATGCGTGCGCTGAAGATCAACTTTAGCGACTATACGTTTGTCGATCTCGGATCAGGCAAGGGCCGGACCTTGCTCATGGCGTCTGAATATCCGTTCCGAAGGGTCATTGGCGTTGAACTCCTACCTGAACTCCATCAGGCTGCGGTGCATAACATTTCTGACTACAAAAGCCCCACGCAGTTGTGCTCGCAGGTGGAGTCCGTCTGCTCCGATGCATCCAGGTTTCCCCTTCCGGACGACCCGCTGCTGCTCTACCTCTTCAATCCGCTGCCGGAAAGCTCTCTGCAGCAGGTCATGCTGAACCTTGAGGATTCGTTAAGGCGGAAACCTCGGGACGTCGGTATCGTCTACCACAACCCAATCCTCGAAGGACAACTAAACCAACTCCCATGGCTGAAAATGGCGCGCCACGGAGATCACTACGCCATATTTGTGCACGAGAGCTCCTGGGGTCTACTCGGTGGTCGTTCGCCGGCGGCATCTAAAATAGTCTCTGCATGGTAGCTCGAACCATTCATCGTGCCGTAACCCCGGCCGCGGCTTTCGCTTCTAGAATTTCGAGGGGGGTTCTTTGGATGCTCTTTTGCGCAGTGCTCGTAGCGTTGTCGTCTACCACGTTGCCGGCGCAGGACATTCGCCAGGTCGCCCGCGCCGTGGACGACCATTACAACCGCTTGCGCACTCTCCAGGTCGACTTTACCGAAATCTACCGCGGCAACGGCATGGACCGTCAGGAGTCGGGCGTACTCTGGCTCAAAAAGCCCCGCAAGATGCGCTGGGAATACCGTTCTCCCAGGGAGAAGTTGTTTGTCAGCAATGGGCAGGTCGTGTGGCTCTATCTGCCCTCGGAGCGGCAACTGCGCAAAACCGAGTTCCGGAAACTCGATGACGTACGCTCCCCGCTGGCATTCCTTCTTGGTAAAACAAAGCTGGAAAATGAGTTAGAGGGACTTTCCAAAGCGGTGGATGAGGTTCCAATGAGCTCGGGGAACCTCCTGCTGCGTGGAGTTCCAAAATCGATGGCGGATCGTGTCGGCGATGTTCTGCTGGAAATCACGCCGTCCAGTCAGATTGCCCGCATCGTACTGACCGAGGTGGACGGGACATCGACGGAATTCCGATTCTCCAATCCGGTGGAGAATCGGGAGGTCAGTGACAGCCGCTTTCAGTTCACGCCGCCGTCCGGAATCGAAACGGTCGAAGGAGAATTGGCACCGTAAACTTGGCGAGGTGGGCACCCGGTTACTTGCGTGTCGCAGCCGGGTGGGTTACGGTAACTGCTTGCGAAATCAAGTATTAGACTGACGGTAGGGCTCTCAGGGTCAGCAACCCGATGGCGGAATTCCTGGTAAAAGTCGCCGACGAACAGGGCCACCTTAAGCAGCAGGTGGAGCACGGCTACTCCGAGGCGGAGGTCCGTGATCGGTACGCCCAGCAGGGATACCTGGTCTACTGGGTCAAGCCTCGAGGCCTGCTGACCGCCGGTGGTGCATCCCTTGGCCGGCGAAGTAGGCTCAAAGCCAGCAATTTCCTCATCTTCAATCAGCAGTTCCTGACGCTGATGAAGGCCGGATTGCCCGTTCTGACGGCGCTCGATCTCCTGATCAAGCGCCAGCGCGACAAGTTCCTGCTCCAGTTGCTCGATAACGTCCGGGAGCGAGTGAAGGGCGGCGAGCTGCTTTCCGATGCCTTCGCCGCGCAGCGCGTCTTCCCCAAGATGTACACCACCACCCTGATGGCGGGTGAGAAGAGCGGCAATATGGAAGAAGTACTCAGCCGCTATATCCAGTATCAGCGCCTGGTACAGACGTTCCGAAAAAAATTGGCGGTTTCCCTCGTTTATCCCGCACTCCTGGTGTCTGTAGTAACAGTGATGCTGATTTTTCTCGTCACATACGTCGTCCCCAAGTTTGCCGACTTGTTCGAGAACCTGGGAGCCCAGCTGCCAACGATCACCGTCGTGATGCTCAAGGTCGGGGTAAATGCCCAGAAATATGCCTGGGCCGTCGCGTTGGTGCTGATCATCGTGACCGCGCTGGTTTGGCGATGGAAGCAGAGCGACCGTGGAGCCGAACGGATCGACCAATTTCTGCTCTCGCTGCCGCTGCTGGGTGAAATCCGTCTTAAGTACCAGGTTGCGAATTTCTCCCGGATTCTTGCAACCCTTCTTCAAGGAGGTCTGCCTCTGGTTCCGGCCATGGAAACCGCTGGCGCCTCCATGAGCAGCCGCCACATCCTGAACGGAATTCTGGGCGCCACCGAGCGCGTGCGCGAAGGTCAGGGATTGGCGAAGAGCCTGGAAGGGCAGAAAATTTTCCCCGATCTGGCGGTTGAGATGCTTGAAGTGGGCGAATCGACAGGCGCCCTGCCCGCCATGCTGAGTTCGGTGGCCGAATTCTACGAAGAAGATGTGCAAACGGCGCTGGGCGCCGCGATGGCCCTGATTGAACCGATGATCTTGATTTTCATGGCTCTGGTTGTGGGCAGCATCCTGATCTCGCTCTATTTGCCGATCTTCACGCTGGGCTCGAATATCCACTGAAAACTGGCAACTGAGAATCGGGACCTATTTTGGAAGTACACTGGTAATGGGAATGGCAGAGAAGAAATCAGCACTGGTGAATGGCGCAGCCAACGGCGGGCGATTGCCCGAGCCGTTGCCGAGCCCCGCCGATGAACTCGATCGCGCCCGCGATATTGCCCGGCGCTACCGCTGCGAATTCATCGACCTGAACGACTTCCAGCTCCACCACGATCTGTTCGAGAAAATCCCGGTGGACTTGATGTTCCGCTACAACTTCGTTCCGCTGGAAGAGACGCAGGACGGACGTCTGGCCATCGCCATCGCCGATCCCAGCCAACTGATGATGATCGACGAGATCAGCCTGCTGCTGGGCAAGCGGATCGTCACCAAGGTTTCCACTCTCAAGCAGATCTCCGACATCCTCAAGAAGACCGAGCAGTCCAAGCGCGTGCTGGAAGAAGCCAGCGAAGGTTTCACGCTCGACGTCATCCGCGAAGACGAAGCCGGCAACGACGAGACCATTTCGATCGACAAGCTGACCGCGGCGGCGGGCGATATGAGCCCGATCATTCGCCTGGTCGACACGACGATCTTTACCGCCCTGCAGCGGCGGGCCAGTGACATTCACATTGAGACCGGCGACAGCTCGGTCGGCATCAAGTTCCGCATCGACGGCGTGCTGACGCATGCCATGCCGCCGATCGGGAAAGAACATCATTCGACCATCATTTCGCGTATCAAGGTCATGAGCGAGCTCGACATTTCCGAGCGCCGCGTTCCTCAGGACGGTCGTTTCCGCGTGAAGTACAACGGGCGCGCCATCGACTTCCGCGTCTCGATCATGCCGTCGATTCACGGCGAAGATGCTGTGCTTCGCGTACTCGACAAGGAGTCGATGAGCGAGAAGTTCCGCAAGCTCACGCTTGATGTCGTCGGGTTCGACGAAGTCGACCTGCGCCGCTTCCGCCGCTACATCTCCGAGCCCTACGGCATGGTGCTGGTTACCGGACCGACCGGCAGCGGCAAAACCACTACGCTTTATGCCGCCGTCAATGAGATCAAGAACGACGAAGATAAGATCATCACCATCGAAGACCCGGTCGAGTACCAGGTGCGCGGCATTACGCAGATTCCCGTGAACGAGAAGAAGGGCCTGACCTTTGCACGCGGTCTGCGGTCCATTCTGCGTCACGATCCCGACAAGATCATGGTCGGCGAAATCCGCGACACCGAAACGGCTCAGATTGCCATTCAGTCCGCCCTGACCGGACACCTGGTCTTCACCACCGTCCACGCCAACAACGTGGTTGACGTGTTGGGGCGCTTTCTGAACATGGGCGTGGAGCCCTACAATTTCGTCTCCGCTCTGAATTGCATTCTGGCGCAACGGCTGGTCCGCGTGATCTGCGACTCCTGCAGGAGTGCGGTGCACTACCCGCCGGATGTGCTGGAGTCGAGCGGGCTCGATCCGAAACACTGGTCCCAGGTCCCGCTCTACGAGGGACAAGGTTGCATTGAGTGTGCCGGCACCGGCTTCAAGGGCCGTACCGCCATCCATGAACTGCTGGATTTGACCGACCGCATCCGCGAGATGATTCTGGCCAAGAAGCCGACGTCCGAAATCCGGCGTGCCGCCCGCGAAGAAGGTATGCGCTTCCTGCGTGAGTCGGCGCTCGACAAAGTGCGGTCCGGCGTGACCACGCTGAAGGAGATCAACAAAGTAACCTTCATTGAGACGTTCCGCTAAAGCACTTGGTCTGACTGGTAAAGGGATTGTACCGTCGCGCATCTGCCGAACCAGCCAAAGTAACTAGAGCGACAATGGCTTGCGGGATATCATCGAACGAGGCCTTGATCTGTAGAGAGTGAATGAGCACTTCCTCCAAACACGTCGCCCGCCCTTCGCTGGCCTGTGAAATTGCCGCCGACCGTGTGCTTGCCGGGCGCGGAGGCTCCGGCCGGACGGTCGAGGTTTGCGCGGCGCGTGAATTAGCTCCTGGAACCGTAGTTCCGGACCTCACCGAGACCAACCTTCGCAATGGTTCCGCGCTCCGCGATGCGATTGAAGGAGCGCTTGGCAGCGTCAGCGGACGCTCGCGCGATGTCATCGCAGTTCTGCCCGACACGGCTGTCCGGGTGGTGCTCCTGGATTTTGAGACGCTGCCGTCCAAATCTGAGGAAGCCGAAGCCGTGGTCCGCTTCCGCTTGAAGAAATCGTTGCCGTTCAACCCCGACGATGCTCGCGTTTCCTATCATGCTCAAATGGGAGGAAGCGGCGTCCGGGCTGTCGCGGCCGTGGTCCTGAACAGCGTCCTGCAGGAATACGAGTCTGCGTTTCGCGACGTGGGCTACAGCCCGGGGGTGGTCATGCCCTCCATGCTGGCTGCGCTCGGCGCTGCCGATGCGGAACGTCCCACGCTCATCGTCAAAGTCGACGCCCGCACAATCAGCATTGCCATCCTCGATCAGGAACAACTGCTGCTTCTGCGCACGCTGGAGAATGTCCGCGGTGTCACCATCACCGGAGAGCAGCTTTCTGAAGAGGTGTATCCCTCGGTCGTGTTTTTCCAGGACACCTACAGCCTGAACATTGAGCGCGTCTATGTTGCCGGATTGCCTGAATCGGGCGGAGCAGCACCCGCTCTCAAGGCGCAGACCGGAGCTCATGTTGAAGAACTCGTCGCCTCGTCGCAAATTGGTTCCACGAACGGCTCCGTCCCCCGCTGGCGGATGGCCGGGGTAGTCGGAGCGTTGATCGCATAACGATGCGCCTCGATATCAATCTCGCGACTCGTCCTTACGAAGATGCCGGACAGTTCTGGGCAAAGTGGGGACTCGGAGTGGGACTGCTCGGCCTGTTGACCCTCGTACTGGTCTCGTTCGCGATCCATGGCTGGGTCAAAGCTGGACAAGACCGCCACGCCATCCAGCGATTGGAAGATCAGATTGCCGAGCGAGACGCGGAGCGCGCCAAGGCCCAGGCTTATCTCGAACTCGATATGAACCGCAGCACTCGCGATCAGTCGCAGTTCCTGAACAGCCTGATTCAGCGCAAGGCTTTTTCTTGGACCCGCGTGTTCGAAGATCTCGAGAAGGTCGTGCCGCCCAGCCTGCATGTCGTTTCGCTCAAACCCGAACTGAACGACGCGAATCAGCTGGAATTGGAACTGAAAGTCGCCGGCGACAACCGCGCTGCCGCCATCGATCTGGTTCACCGTATGGAAGGGTCAACCCACTTCCAAGGCCCCAAACTTGTGTCGGAAAGTCAGGGTACGGAGCCCGGATCTGCCGTCTCGGCCGTGATCCAATCGATTTATGTACCGGAGACGCTCAGGAGCGCAAAGTAATGCCCGAACTACAGGATTCCCGCCGCAAGCTGAAGATTGCCATCGCCGTGATGGTGGCAGCCGATGTAGTCGCGGCCGTGGTCCTGTTCTCTCCGCTGGTGGGCTCGGCGGCATCGCGTCGCATCGAAATGAGCCGTCTCTCTGCAGAATTGCAGAAGAAGACGCGAGAGGTTGAGCCTCTTCGCGGAATCGATAAGAAAGTTGTTCTGGCAAAGAGTCAGATCAGTCAGTTTTACAAAGACCGGTTCGTCCCCAGGGATTCCGATCTGGCTGCCGAACTCGGTAAGGTGGCGTCGGAATCGGGTGTTCGCATTCTGCAGGCCAAGTATGAGCTTGAAGAACCGACCCCGGCAGGAATCATTCCGGTCGCGATCGAAGGCAATTTCTCCGGCGACTATCTGCAGCTGGTCCGGTTCATCAATGCCCTCGAACGGTCGAAGCAGTTCTTCACCGTCGACAGCATTAACCTGGCCGGAGAAAGTTCGGGACCGGTTAAACTCGAAATCAAAGCGCACAGCTATTTGCGCTCGGGTGTCTAGATGAAACTGGGAGCGGAAAATCGGACGAAAGTGATCGTCGCCGCAGCGCTGGGTGCGGTTGCCCTGTTCACGACCGGCCGCATGTTGTGGCCATCGTCCTCGTCTCCGGCTCCAGCCCCAGTCCAGGTTGCTACACCCCCTGGTGTTCCGCCGCGCCCGGCTGCACGCCGTAGCGCCGGTGGCAAACCCATGAAGCTCGCGGAGGCCCGCCTCGATCCCACGCTCGACCTTGATCTTCTGCACCAGACCGAGCAGATGAAGTACGCAGGAACCGGCAGAAACATCTTCGTGGCCGGCTCATTGCCGGTCGCTCATGATAGCGGAGCGACCGACAGGCGCAAGCACGAGGCAGAGATGCACGCGCCCCCAGTGATTCCACCGCCGCCTCCCATCAACCTGAAATTCTTTGGTTTTGCCAGCAAACCTGGCGAACCCAAGAAGATCTTCCTCTCGCAGGGCGAAGACATCTTCGTTGCCTCGGAAGGTGATATTGTGAACCGCCGCTACCGGATTCTCCACATCGCACCCACTTCGGTCGACGTGGAGGACGTGCTCAATAACAACCGCCAGAACATTCCTCTGACGCAAGGGTGAGAGTGGCAATTGTGTAATTTGGTAACTGAGCTGAGGTTGAAGGCCCTATGCGAGGCGGATGCACATTACAGAATGACCGAACGGCAGAATTTCGCTGCCAGCGCGGGTACATCCTCATCACGCTCATGCTTTTCTTCACGCTGCTGGCGATTGCAGCGCTGGCTGCCCTGCCGGAGATTACGCAACAACTGAAACGCGACCGCGAGGAAGAATTGATTCACCGCGGAGTGCAATACACTCGTGCCGTCCAGCGCTATTACAAGAAGTTCGGACGTTATCCCACTCGCATCGAAGAGCTCGAAAGCACGAATAACCTCCGCTTCCTCCGCAAGCGCTACAAGGATCCCGTAACCGGCAAAGACTTCCGGCTTCTCCGGCTCGGAGATCCGGCGCTCGTCGGGATGGGTTTCGGGCAAGGATTCGGCCAGGGGATCCAGGCTGTGGCGCAAGCCCTGCAGCAGGGGAACCGGCCGGGGTTCGTTGCAGCTCCGGGTGGAGGTGTTCGTCCCGCAGGCCCCGGTGACACGGCCTTGCCTCAGGTAACCGGCCTTCCCGGCAGTGCAAGCACCGTGCAGCAGGCTCCTGAATCGGGCGAGACGGAGAGCTCCGGCGGCGCAGCTGATACGAAAAGCGATGAGTCCGGTTCCAGCAGTTCCGGGTCAAGTCCCGGACTAGGAGGCCAGGTTTTTGGCGGCGGTCCGATCGTCGGTGTTGCCAGCACGAGTAATGCGAAAACGATCCGCGAATTCAACAACAAGAGTCACTACAAAGAGTGGCCCTTTGTCTACGATCCCTCCAGTGACCGCGGGGGACTGCTGAACACGCCGACGCAGCCGAATCTGACCCAGAGCTTCAACGCCGCAGGGCAGCCAGCCGGCGGACAGGGACAAGCGCAGCAGACTCCCCAGACTGGTCAGGCGCCGAGTTCCCCGCCTCAGCAAAATCCTTCGCCCGACGAACAGTGAGGACAAAGAAAAGCCCCGCCGCAGCGGGGCTCCCTGAACTCACAACCATTTATACGTTGAACGAAGAGCCGCAGCCGCAGGTGCTCTTCACGTTCGGATTCTCGAATTTAAAGCCCGCTCCCTCGATCGTCTCGACATAATCCACGTTCGCTCCGGTGAGATACATCAACGATGTCGCGTCGACGAAAACCTTCAGGCCGTCCATGTCGAACACCTTGTCCATCATTCCCGCGCCGTTCTCGAAGGCCATTGAGTACTGAAAGCCGGAGCATCCCCCACCCTGCACGGAAAGCCGCAATCCAGCCGGAACCGGGTTCTGGGTGGCCATGATTTCCTTTACCTTGGTGATCGCGTTCGGGCTCAGGGTAACCGGCGCACTCTTGGGCTTTACTTCAGGCGTTGTGATGGTTGCCATCTCGTATCTCCTTTGATTTCGTCATTATACCAGAGTGGATGAGCGCTCCCGAACAGCGTTTTCGAGCGGGTCACCGAAACATTACCCACTTAATGGATGCTGCGCCCCCTTCCCTCGACACATGCCCTCTTGCCAAACGGGGCTATAATCGTGGCAGCAAGGGCCCTTACCCGAAACCGGTGTGCGGGTCATCGTGACTGGCACCGCGGCAGAGGCACCTTCGGGATCGGCTCGATCTCAGCACCGAGGTGGCATATGTCTCCTATGGTCGGGCTGCTGATCGCGTGGGGTGTTCTGACCGCGATCCTCATCGTTCTCATGATTTACAAGAGCACCCTTACCATGCACGAGGACGATTCGATCTTCCTCAACGAATCGGAGTCGCACATGGAAAAGGAGCAGGTCGAAATCCTGAGCAAAGTGAACAAGATCACCCCCATGATCAAGGTGCTGGGTGCGCTCTCGGGTGCCATGATCCTTGTCATCGCGGGGTTGTTCATCTATCAGGGCCTGATGATGGCTTCGACTGCGCAGTAGGTCCCGCGTCGTCGTGAAGGTGTGTCGCCTACCCTTCGGGAGAGTTCTGTCAAGCGTGCCCGGGGCTTTTTGACTGCCCATGCATCTCATCTTGAATGCATGCCAAGTGTGCCATTGCTGTTGTCGGAGGCGGCCCCTCCGGTGCCCTCGCTGCCTCGTTGCTCGCGGCGGCGCGACGCCGTGTCGTGCTTTTCGATGAAAAACTCGCCTGGGAGAAGCCCTGTGGCGGCGGCGTTACGCACAAGGCACTGAAGCAGTATCCTTTTCTCTCCGAGGCCGACGCCGACCGAGTCTTTCTGGAACGTTGTGAACTGGTCAGCCCCTCCGGAAACACGGTCAGGTTTCATCTGCGTTATCCGCTCGCCATCTTTTCGCGTTTTGCGCTGAACGGGCTCCTGTTGAAACGCGCGGCCGACGTGGGAGCGGATCTGCATCGGGAGCACGTCACGAGCATCTCAGGCTCGCCGGGAAACTGGCACCTGACCACGACTGTCACCGAATTTGACGCGTCTTACATCATCCTGGCGGCGGGGGCGCGCAATCCTTTTCGAGCTCAATTCCTCAGCCCGATTTCCCCCGAGGACCTCATGGTCACCGCCGGCTACTTCATCCCCGGCCACAGGCCCCTGGTTCAGATTCGCTTCCTTGAAGGCCTCAGCGGTTACATCTGGGTGTTTCCCCGCCGCGATCATCTGTCGGCGGGGATCGCCGCCAAAATGGGCGAAATGCCAACCTCCAGGCTTCGTCAGATCCTGGAGCGGTGGCTCCGCGAAAACAGGTTCTCGCTCGAAGGTGCTCGCTTCTATTCGCACATTCTGCCGGCGTTTCGTGCGCAAACACTCGACAAACTGCAAGCTCATGGCGAAGGCTGGGCGATGGTGGGGGATAGCGCGGGCCTGGTAGACCCGATCACAGGTGAAGGCTTGTACTATGCTCTCCGTTCCGGAGAGTTGTGCGCACAATCTCTCTTGTCAGGGCGGCCCTCTGAATATCAGGCGCATCTGGAAGAAGAGATCCTTCCCGAGTTGAGACTCGCCGCGCGAGTCTCGCAGCGCTTCTATAGCGGAGAGGTATTCGGCGAGAGTGTGCTGGAACGTATGGTCGCCTTCACGCAGCACAGCGAGAGCTTCCGCGACCTGATGCGCGACCTGTTTGCTGGAATTCAAGGTTACCGCGATTTGCGCTCGCGGCTTTACCGAACGCTGCCCTCGATAATGGCTGAAGGGCTGGCGGGAACTTTGCGCCTCCCGTGGAGCATCTCCAGCCTGGCAACGGATCCCTTTGCCGAATGAGGCTGGCAGGACTTTGCCCGCTTGAAGCCAAGTTCTCCCGGCGCGCCCGACCCAGACTCTATGCCGCCTTCGCCTGCAGACTCTTGATGTCATCCAGCAGGACTTTCTCGTGTCCTTCCGGATTCACCTTCTCATACACTTTGCGGATGATGCCCCGGGGATCGATCACAAATGTCGTGCGCTCCCAGAACTTCATTCCCTTCCACTCTGATTGCTCGATGCCGAGTGCTTTCATGAGCGTGGCATCGGTATCGGCGAGAAGGTCAATTGAGAAGGCAAACTTGTTGCAGAAGTTCTTGTGCGAAGCAGCATCGTCGGCACTCACGCCGAGAACCCTGATCCCGGCTGCGTCGAAGTCCGCCTTCGTGGCCGTGAACGATTTGCCCTGGATCGTGCAGCCGGGCGTGTCGTCCTTGGGATAGAAGTAGACGACCAGCCACTGTCCGGCGTAGTCGCTGAGTTTAGTGGTCTTGCCATCCTGGTTGGGAAGGGCAAAATCCGGAAATGCTTTGCCGGCAGAGAGCATAACAAGTCCTTTCTGTTCTCAGTATCCAGTTCCGATGAAACAAAACTCTTGGCCGCCAGCGAAACACGGGCTAACGGCCAAGAGCCAACAGCCAAAGCTTTTCTACGCAGCCGACATCAGTTTCTTCATGCGCCGCTCCATCTCATCGGCGGACACATCTTCCACGTGGGTAGCGACTCCCCAGAGATGCCCAAAAGGATCCCGGATGAAGCCGCTTCGGTCCCCGTAGAACTGATCCTGCACCGGCTTGAGAATCGTGGCGCCCTCGGTAACGGCTCGTTTGACAACATCGTCAACATTCTCAATGTACAGGTAGAGGCTGATGGGACTTCCCCCGACCGTTGTGGCACTGGCATGGCCTTGCCCCATGGACGGGTTTTCGTCTGCCAGCATGATGTGAGAATCGCCAATCCTCAGTTCAGCGTGCCCGATCTTGCCGTCAGGCCCAGGCATACGCATGATTTCGGTCGCCCCGAAGACCTTCTTGTAGTATTCGATAGCCTTCGCGGCTCCACTAATGATCAGATAGGGAGTGACAGAGTTGTAGCCTTTTGGAATGTGCGGGACCTTGCTCATGATTCTTCTCCTTCAGGAAAGATGAGGGGTTGAAGGTTAGTCGCGTTGCGGGCCCCCACGGCCCGCGGCTTTCCACTATCACATCACATGTCCCCGACCCACTTCAAGGCCGGCACGCGCATTTTTGACAGCCGAGATCCTGTTCGGCCCGGCCCGCAACTGTTAGTCGCTGAACAAGAACCGCAGGCCCCGATTGAACAGCTCTGGCTTGTTGCTGGCGTGCCGCTCGCCTTCGATCACACGCGTCTCGAGCCTCAGGCCTCTGTACTGGTGCGACCGCAGGGTCCGCATGAAATCCTGAACAGGACCGGTCAGATCTTCCGAGCCTCCTACCGCCAGATACAACTTCACCGCTAATTCCCTGTGCGTGCGGGCAAATTCAGCTTCCTGCTTGAAGACGTACCGGTCAGCATACCGCACGGCTGGACTCGCCGACATGTAGCAATTGAAAAGTCCCGGATCGCTGAACAGCGCATACAGCGTGAATAAGCCGGCATACGAACTGCCCTGCAACACCCGCCTCAAGGGATCAGCCCGGTAGTTGTTTTCGATGAACGGGATCAGTTCGGATTTGATGAATTTCAAAAATTTCGGCGCATCGCCGGATCCCTTCACATCACCCGTGGGAATCGGGGTCAGGTCCATGGCGCGAAGGCTGTTGTAGTCGGGATTCTCGCCGGAATAGGTGATGCCCACCAGGATCATCTCGGGGACAAACTTGTCATACACAAGTCCACCCAACACCGAATCCATCAGCTTGAAATCCCACTGGCCATCGAGGATGTATACCACCGGATACTTCCGTGTCGCTTCCTTTTCGTAGCTGCCCGGAATGTGGATGTAAATGTCGTAATCGCGGCCGGTCGAAGCTGATGGCAACGTTCTGAGCTGTGAGCCGGCTAGCGCAACCTTGGGAAACGCACTCGCTTTATCGGATTGCGCAAGGGCTACGCTTGCTGCACAAAGTAGTAGCCAAACAATCACTGAATAATAACGGTGCATTTGAGTCTCCATAGGAAGTTGCCTCAACTACCCGAGTCCCAACTCTCTGGCTATCGCCTTCCACTTCCCATCCACCAGCGCCCGGATCCTGGGATCCATCACGATCTCATCCGGCCACGGCCGCGCAAATCCCTCCGACGACCACTTCCGCGTCGCGTCGATCCCCATCTTCGAGCCGTAGTCCGGCAAGCGCGAGGCGTGGTCGAGTGAATCCACCGGCCCCAGCGTGAACTGAATGTCCCGCTCCGGATCGATGTTGTTGAACGCCTTCAGCGTAACGTCGGCGATGTCGTGCACGTCGACGTCTTCGTCGACTACCACAATGCACTTCGTAAACATCGCCTGGCCCAGCGACCAGATGGCGTTCATGACTTTCCGCGCCTGTCCTGGATACGACTTCCGGATCGACACGATCATCAGGTTGTGGAAGATGCCTTCGATCGGCAAATTCACGTCGACAAGTTCCGGAATTGTCAGTTTCATCAAAGGCAGAAAAATGCGCTCGACTGCTTTCCCCATCCACGCATCTTCCTGCGGAGGCTTGCCGACGATGGTTGCGGCATAGATAGGGTCCTTGCGGTGTGTGACACACGTGACGTGGAACACCGGATATTCGTCTTCCAGCGAGTAAAAACCGGTGTGATCGCCGAAGGGCCCTTCGGTCCGTAACTCGTCGAGGTTGACGTAGCCCTCAAGGACGATTTCAGCATCGGCCGGCACTTCCAGGTCCACAGTCTCGCACTTCACCAGTTCGACCGGCTTCTGCCGCAGGAATCCGGCAATGATGAACTCTTCGACGTCCGGCGGGGCGGGAACGATCGCGGAAAACGTCAGCGTCGGTTCGGTGCCGATGGCGACCGCAACATCCATGCGGCCTGACGGGCGGTCTCCATCCGCCAGCCTGGCCCCACCCGATGAACGCGCCATGATGTCAACTGCGGAACGGGTGCGCGCCCCGGCACCCTCTTCGTGTGGCACGCTCTCACGCAAGCGTTCTCTATAGTGCTCCGCCGCCACCTTTTGGCGCTGCCAGTGCATGCCCGTCGAACGCTCGTCGTAAACCTGCAGGCGGTACATCCCCACGTTCCGTTTCCCTGTTCTTGGATCGCGTGTAATCACGCATGGCAATGTAATGAACCGCCCGCCGTCCTTAGGCCAGCACTGCAGAATCGGAAAATCCAGAAGCGAGAAATTGTCGCGCTTGATGACTTCCTTGCACGGCCCCGTCGCTACCGTCTTCGGAAAGAACTTGCCCATCTCCGCCAGCATAGGCAGCATCTTGACCTTGTCCAGAAATCCTTGCGGCGACTTAACATCGAGAAATCCGCGAATGCGCTCCGCTACTTCGTCGAGCGAATCGACCTCAAGCGCCATCCGCATCCGCTGCGCAGAACCAAACTGGTTGATCAGCAGTTTCTGCCCTGGGTATCCCTTCAGGTTCTCGAAAAGCAAAGCCGATCCCCCGAGGGTTCCCTTCCCGTCGCGGCTCTTGGAGACTCGGTCGGTGATTTCCGTGATTTCCAGAATCGGATCCGCCTCGGTACGGATGCGTTTAAGCTGTCCGGCGCGCTCCAGCGCCTTGATCCAGTCCCGCAGATCATCGTAGGCCAAGATTCCTCCAGAAATGACAGACGATTATATGCGGCGAAGGGGACTGCCGATTTTTGATTGTTGATTTTTGATTGGAAGGGCGCTGACCGCAGCGTTTCAATCAACAATCTAAAGATCAGAAATCAACAATTGCTCGTCTTCCGCTCTCCGTCTAGGATAGGAGCGTTTAATCTCTACATCCGCCTGCCACGGGAGGAAACATGATCCGTCTGAAGGTGAACGGCAAGGACCGCACGTTCGATGGCGATCCCGAGATGCCGCTGCTGTGGTACTTGCGCGACACTCTCGGCCTTACAGGAACCAAGTTCGGCTGCGGCATGGCCCTCTGCGGGTCTTGTACCGTCCACAGCAATGGCGAAGCGATCCGCTCTTGTACAACCTCGATGAAAGAGGTTGCTGGTGCTGAAATCACCACCATCGAAGGCATTGCCCCCCTGCACCCCGTACAAAAGGCCTGGATGGAGATCAAGGTCCCGCAGTGCGGCTACTGCCAGACCGGGCAGATCATGCAAGCCATCGCCCTCCTCAGAGAAAACAAGAATCCATCCGACCAGGACATCGATACGGTGATGGCCGGCAATCTCTGCCGCTGCGGCACCTACCAGCGGATTCGGGCAGCCATTCACCAGGCTGCTAAGGAGACGGCATGAACATCGAAAACGCTTCCCGCCGTGGATTCCTCCGTGGCACCCTCGTCGGTGGCGCATTCGTTCTGAGCGCCAGCGTCCTTCCTGAATCACTATGGGCCGCCGAAGGCGAAACAACTGCCGCCCCGTTCGATCCATATCTCTGGATGTCAATCGCTTCCGACGGTACTGTCACCCTTGTCGCCCACCGCTCGGAAATGGGTTGCGGAAGCCGCACTTCCCTGCCGCTCGTTGTCGCCGACGAACTGGATGCTGACTGGTCAAAGGTCAATATCGATCAGGCGATTGGTGACGCGAAGTACGGCGACCAGGACACAGATGGCTCACACTCCGTCCGCAGCTTCTTCGACGAGATGCGACTGGTCGGAGCCACCGGACGCGCCATGTTGATCAGCGCGGCCGCCGCGCGCTGGAGCGTTCCGGCAAAAGAATGTTCGACCGAGCCACACTTCGTGATTCACAAGGCAACGGGACGCAAGCTCGGGTACGGTGAACTGGCCGCCGACGCTGCCAAGTTGCCGGTCCCGAAGAAAGAGGACGTTCCCCTCAAACCACGCTCCGAGTGGCGCTACATCGGCAAAGACAGCAACGCCCTGTTCGACTTGGAAGATATTGTCACCGGCAAGGCTGTCTTCGGTATGGACGCGACCATGCCCGGCATGGTGTACGCCTCGATCGAGCACCCTCCCGTTCTCGGGCAGAAAGTCAAGTCGCTCGATGACAAGGCTGCCCTCAAAGTGACGGGCGTGAAGCAGACCGTAACGATTCCGACAGTGGAGCCGCCTCATCTTTTCAAGCCATTGGGTGGCGTCGCCGTCATCGCCGACAGTACCTGGTCCGCATTTCAGGGCCGCAAAGCGCTCAAGATCGCGTGGGATTCAAGCCCACACTCTGTCTACAACTCGGCCGAGTTCCGCAAGACACTCGAAGCGACATCCCGCCAGCCCGGAAAAGCAGTCCGTAACATCGGCGATGTTGACGCTGAATTCAAAAAGGGCGGCAAGATCATCGAAGCCGAGTACTATGCGCCCCATCTGGCACACGCAGCCATGGAACCTAACGTCGCTGTCGCCGAGTTCCGCGATGGCAAGATATTGGCCTGGGCTCCGACGCAGAATCCACAGGCCGTGCAGGATACTGTGGCCGGGGTTCTCGGCATCAAGAAAGAAGATGTGACGTGCCATGTTCCCTTACTGGGCGGCGGCTTCGGTCGCAAGTCGAAGCCGGACCAGGTCGCCGAAGCGGCGTTCCTGTCGAAGCAGGTTGGCAAACCAGTGAAAGTTGTCTGGACCCGCGAAGACGACATCCGCTTCGACTACTTCCACTCCGTGGCTGCGATGTATATGAAGGCGGCCATCGGTCCAAATGGCAAGCCCACGGCGTGGTTGCAGCGGTCTGTTTTTCCGCCGATCGGCTCGACCTTTGACGCCGCCACCACGTACGGCGACGACGAGATGGGCCTTGGATGGAACAACGTACCATTCGATATTCCCAATCATCGCGCGGAGAACGGGCCTGCTGACTACCACGTCCGCATCGGCTGGCTGCGCAGCGTGGCCAACATCTATCACGCTTACGCTGTCCAATGTTTCGCCGATGAACTTGCGCACGCTGCCGAAAAAGACTCCGTTCAGTATTTACTCGACCTGATCGGGCCGGCGCGAATCATTGACCTTGGGCAGAAAGGCGACGATGCCGAAGAGGCCAAGGTCTATCCCCTCGACACAGGTCGCCTGCGCCAGGTGATCGAAGTGGCCGCCGAGCGGTCGGGCTGGGGCAAGAAGCCGATGGGCAAAGGACACGGCATGGGCATCGCCGCCCATCGCAGCTTCCTGACCTATGTTGCCAGCGTCGTGGAAGTCGAAATCGACAGCAAGGGCCAGGTGCACATTCCAAACGTCTGGACGGCCGTTGATGCTGGAACGGTTGTCGCGCCCGACAATGTGCGCAATCAGTTCGAAGGCGCAGCGGTTTTCGGCACCA
>Ga0335069_10000635_pt1 | contig 57614 bp, 47 predicted proteins | sample Lox_Sample_11_FD_206714 | JGI IMG/M metagenome (GOLD analysis project Ga0335069, IMG submission 206714) | Soil microbial communities from Loxahatchee National Wildlife Refuge, Florida, United States - Lox_Sample_1.1 | ecosystem: Environmental > Terrestrial > Soil > Wetlands | place: USA... | reverse complement strand
CTATTGATAGATGGTGGCCGAAGTCGGGGTCGAACCGACACGTCGAGTGAACGACGACGGATTTTGAGTCCCGTGCATGCAACCATATCTCATTGATACAACGGCAGTTAAATTTCTAAACTGTGAAACTGTGTAAGGGACTGTGCAAGTTTCGCTTTCCCCGTATCTAACGCCGCTCCAGTAGTTTAGCAGCGATGCAGGCTGCATGTTCTTGAAAAGCGCCAAAACGAGCCAAAGGTGGCGCATGGTGGAGACTCATTTCTTCACGATGAATAGCGCCGTTCATAGCCGTCGTCGAAATGGCGCTCTAAAAGACCAGCCCGCTGGCGGTCCACGAATGCACTGTGTTTCAACATCGGGATAGTCTAGAGGCGCTTGGTCGTTCCGGCGGTCTTCAGTCAGTCGACTCTAATCCTCGGGCAGACCCAGTGCTTTCCGTCGCTTCGCAGCACGGATTTTCTTCGCCTCTACGAAGGCGGCAGCGGCAGCATCCCCATAGACCTTCATTCCGGATTCGAGAAGGGCTTCCGTAAGACGGTGCTTATGGGCGGCTCTGATGCCTGCGTAGATGAGGGCCTCGACGATCATGTCCCAGCCCGCGCCGTCGCTTGCGAGCGCGTCGACGGTGGCCTGGATCTTATTTGCGCATTGGTCGTCTGTGATCTTGGGCTTCTTTGCTTTCTTCATCTTTTTCGTGCCGCCTTTCGCGCTGCCGCGCGACGGCGCTCTAGGGAGAGATCTGTCTGAGCGCGTCTGTACTTCTCGGCTCGCTTGCGTCTGGCTCTAATTCTCGGATCGGTTTTCCGCGGCTCGAAGGCGATCAGTCCAAGGTGCTGCGCCTTGGTGACAGCCAGTAGCATGTTTTTGGCGTCGAGCTTCCGGAGAATATTTCTTACATGAAAATCGACGGTATGGTAGGACAACTCGATCGCGTCGGCGATTTCCCGCTTGGTCAATCCGCCGGAAGTCCGGCATAGGATCTCGTGTTCGCGCGCTGACAGGCCGACGAGGGTCGCCGCTGACATCGCCGTACTCCTCCCGGACTCCTTCTGCAACCGGAGGAAGGAATCATGGAAATGGCGAAACAGCCATTGTGCCGTTTCCCAGCGGTTTTTCGGGTTTTGTGCCGGCCGTCGAAACCCTATCTGATACAGTGTCCGCTTGTATAACGCGACGAGCTGGTCAATGTTGGATGCTTGGCTCGAAAGACGCTCGAACTGTTTAACGCGGTGTTTACTCATAGTGCGCGGTAGTCTAGCGATCCGGCCTGGAAAGTAAAGATGCCAGTTTCAGCGCCCGCCGCTTAAAGCCGGGCGCCCTTCGGGTTTTTGACCTGGCCTTTGCCTTCACCCCCCTTTTTCTCTTAATGGGACAAGGGGTTGTTTTGAGCGGCCGGACCGCAGCAGGCAAGGACGCGGTGTGTGCGATGCGCGGCTCGATGGGTTACTCGCCGCGCATTCTCGATCCTTGCCGGCGCGGACGGGAAGCATACGCTGGTCATGCGAGGAAAAGGGGGGGCATGTTTTGACTGCGTTGCAGCGTTGCATTTTTCGCGTTTCTTCGTTGCGGAACCACCAGGGCGTGCTGCGCCGCAGAACAATTATCTACTTGATTCCGTGGGGCGGAGATGGTACCGAGGGCATGCGGCAATGCAGCAGAAATGCCGCTTTTACAGGGATTCTACTCGATTTTTCGATTCGTGTGTACCCACCTATGTGCGTAGTGTACGTACTCAGGCCGAATCGGATATAAATGGAATTGCAGCGTACATCTTCTGCCGGATCGGTTTAGGGTTTCACGTCCGGGTTTCAGAGTAGCCAGCTGTAAAACGTCCTGAGCAACCGGAAGGGGGAATGCCATGACGTTGACAGCGGATTTCAATTCTAGTGCCAAGCCTAAGCGCCGGATCTCGGTCGCCGAGACCGATACTTTCGGCGCGCACTCGCTTAGCCGGTATTTTTGCAGCCTCGCTATGCGCCGGTCGCTCCGCGTGGAGCAAGAGACGGTGATCGTGCATAAGCCGGTGATCCAGGCAGCCCCGGTGGTGATCCGCCGCGGCATGAACATCTGAGGGGGAGCGCCATGACGCTCGGTATGTCGCAGATGCTCGGCCACGTGACGCAAGGTCCATGCGAGGCGGTTATGAAGAACTTGCCCGGCGGGTCGGTGGATTTCATCCTGACAGATCCCCCGTATCTCGTGCGGTATAAGGATCGCACCGGACGGAGCGTCAAAAACGACGATAACGACGCCTGGCTCGATCCGGCCTTCCACGAAATGCATCGCGTGCTCAAGCCGGGCCGGTTCCTGGTCAGCTTCTACGCCTGGAACAAGGTCGATCGCTTCATGGAGGCCTGGCGGAAGGCCGGTTTTCACATCGCCGGTCATCTGGTCTTCCCGAAGCGCTACGCCTCTGGCTCGAATTTTACGAAATATCAGCACGAGCAGGCCTATCTGCTCTCGAAGGGCTGGCCGTCGAAACCGGCACATCCTCCGGCAGACGTTGTTCCGTGGACCTACACGGGCAACAAGCTGCATCCGACGCAGAAGCCGGTGGGGTCGCTCAAGCCGCTGATAGAGGCCTATACCAAGCCGGGCGATATCGTGCTTGATCCCTTTGCGGGTTCCGGATCGACGCTGGTTGCAGCGAAGGAAACCGGTCGGCGCTTCATCGGGATCGAGCTTGACCAGGATCATCAGCGCACGGCGAGTTTGCGGCTGCAAAGCCGCTTTATCGGGTCGGTTCAAAGCGCCCCGACGAGCAAGTTTCATACCCCCGCAGGGCCGCTCGAAGCCCGTCCGGCCCCCGTGCCGAAGGTGGCTGTCGCAGCTGCTCGGCCGCAATTCGCACCAAGGATGTAAGCCATGACAGAGCCGAGAATCCCAAGCCTGGGAGAGAAGATAAAGGGCATTCTGCTCCGCCCCGAGCTGGTGCAAGTGCTGGGCGTGATCGACCCTGCGAGCGCCGGTTATGCCGTCGCGATCAGGCTGATGCCCGCGCCGGGCGACGAGAAAGAACCGGCAGTGATTATGGTCCCGCTGGAGAACGTGCCCGCATTGATGCGGCTGATTCAGGATGCAAGCGACGAGCTGCACGCCGGGATGACGCAGGCACGGATCTGAGTTTCCTAAGAGTTCTAAACCGCCTGAAGACCGGCGATGGTCGCCGGTCCAATTGAAAGGAGCATTGTGCATGATGCAGATTACGATGGACGAAGTGAAGGAATTGAGCCGGACCGAGCTGGATGCGCGCCTGTCGGCGCTCCTGGCCGAGGAGCAATTTGAGGACTACGAAGTGTACACGGAGTACGCCACGCTTGCATCAATCGAGGTGCTGTCGACCGCGCTGGCGCGGAAGCTGCCCGCGGCGACAGAGAGGCATGAAAATTACTGGCTTTAGGAAAGAGCAGATCCGGTGGGCGAAGGGCGGGGCCGTCGGGGCTCCGTTCCTTTTTTAATCGGCAGGATTTAGTCTCAAATAATCGTTGAATTAACTATCGGACTTCTTATGACTGGTGTTATATGCTTACGGCGGTTTTAGTTGAACGGTCGGGCTAGAATCAGTCTTCCAAACGTCCAGTTCAAGCAGATCTCCATCTTCGTCCACATTCAATGACGCAAGGATAGCGACGCCATCGGTATCGTTAAACTGAAGCTCTGCAATACGATCTCCGAAAGTTCGCAGATTCGCCTCTTTTGTTCTGCTCACAATATACAAACTTCCCATGCCACCATCGGACATCTCTTGGACGTCCATGGTGTCAAGGAGATTCAGCAACGCACCAGAATCTCCAGAAATCTCAAGAAGCCGGCGCATCAAGGCCTTTTCGGGCTCCTTCAATCGGCGCACGGGACCAAGCTTACTTTGGTATGACGATTCTGCCGACATTGATAACTCCGTTGTCCTTTAGCCACGCCGTATACGTAATATTCATACCCTGGACGTCAATTGTTTTGTTAAAAGGTTTCCCAGAAACAACTTCTGACGATGTAATCTCAAGATCAGCTCGCACAGCGGCTTCAACATCGCTGCGGGCAAGGCCAGCTTTATCGGTCCATCTAAAAGCGTGCTCGGTTGCGTTGGGGTTATTTCCAAATTCGACAGGAGGACATCCCTTGGCATTCCAAAGTTTCTTTGCAGCAGAGACCATCGTTCTAACGGCCGAAGTTCCAGCGACCGATATAAAAGCCAACGCTGCATTTAGTGATGGCGCATTTGTTAAAGGATATATTTTTTCACCAGGTCGCCCTGTTGGTGCATTTGCTGGCTGAGGAGTTAGCACGTAAAATGCAACTGCGGCGGCCCCTGCTGCCACAAGCACTCCAACGAATTCTCCTTTGGGATCAACTGCATTGACCGGGTTCGCGCCATTGTAGCTGTAAAGATTTATCCCTCCGTCTTCCCTGATCGGATCCTTTCCAAGCCACCTTCCGGTAGCCGGGTCGAAGGGCCTTGTAGTGGAAAGGTTCAAAGTGCTGTTCGGATGACTAAACAGTTCAGCAAATTCGTAATCCGTCGCCGTACTGCCATTGCTACGGGTGATAGCACCATAAGGAGCATAATCGTAGGATTTGACTAGATTGCCAGTGGTAGCGTCCAGAACATCCCGGACCGCACCAAGCTGGTCTGGCATATAGACCAGCTTCTGAGTTCCGGAAACGTTGTACTCGCCCTCCGCCATGTGACGGCGCAGCACGTTGTCGCTGCCATCGCGGGTCTGACAGATATATTCTGCGCACCACATATATCGCGTGGTGGTGGTGCCTCCGCCGCTGGCTGTCTCTACGTCGATACGGCGCTGGCCTATCCCGTTGTACGTAAACTGGCTTTTGGCCGTAGAGCCCACGTAGTCGATCTCGATCAGCCTGTTTTCCGCGTCCCACTTGTAAGTTTTTACGCCATCGCCGCTCGTCAAGTTGCCGTCGGCATCGTATGCGTAGGTCAGGCTTCCCCAAGTACTGATTTGATTCAAGTCGTTATATGTGGGGTTGGTCGTTCCGCCCGGCGTGGTCCAGGTCGTCGGATTATCAAGCGGGTCATATGCGTAAGTGAAATTCCCCGGTGTCGTGTAGGAAGCTGTCAGCAGCCGGTCCGAATAGTCATACGTATAAGCGTGGCTCTGCGTGGCCCAGGGGTGGCCCGTGGCCGCAGTATCCGTGATGCTCATGATGTCGTAGGGGTTTACGGGGCTCGTCCCGTAAGCAAGCGTGAAACTGCGGGTTACGCCTGAATTTGTGACGGTGAGCAGGCGGCGGTCATTAGTGTTCGTGTCATAGCCCCAGCTTGTCGAGACCGTGACGCTGCCATTGGTCACGCTGCGGCCCGTGATCTGGTTCGTCTGGCCGAGGAATGTATTGGTGAAGCTGCCCAGCGGCGTGGTGTGGCCGGTCGGGCGGCTGATGGCGTCGTAGGTGAAGCTTTCATTGCCGCCAGAAATGGTCTCGCCTGAGAGGCGACCCAAGGCGTCATATGTCAGGCTCAGCGTGTCATTCGTGTACGGCCCAGCGATCGACGAGAGCTGCAAGGCCCCGTTGCTGCCTACGGCGGTGTAGCTGTAATTCGTGGTGCCGGTGCCATCGACCATCTTGGTTATGCGGGGGAAGTTTGCGTCCCAGGTGAAGGTTACGTTTGGCGTGGTATTGACCGAACTCGTGTAAGTGATGCCGGTAACCTCATCCGCCAGGTCGTAGGCATAGGTTTTCACCTGCGCCAGCGCATCTTTAACCGACTTCAGCCGGCTGGTTGTGTTTTCGTAGGTGTAGTATTCCTCCTGCGCCTGGGCCGTGCCGTAGGCATAAATCTTGTCGACGGGCCGACTTTGGATGTCGATATCCCAATGCGTCACGTTGCCGTTGGCGTCGGTGATGTCCTTCAGCGCGCCGTCTTCGTAATAGTCGTAGCTGGTCGTGCGGGTTGTCGTGCTGGTCAGCGGTTCGGTGACGGAGGTCAGTCGCTGGTCAGCGTCATAGCTATAGGTCGTCACGCGGCCGAGGCGGTCAGTGTATTTTCTTAGCTCTAGGCTCGGCGTGCCGGAGTAAGGGCCGCTCTGGAACGTGTAATCAAACGTATCCGTGGTGCTGTCAGGATAGGTGATGCTCGTGACCCGATCGAGGTTGTCATAAGCGTAGGTAAGAATATAACCTTCGCTGTCCTTGCGTGTTTGAACGCGGTCATCGGAATCGTAGGTCAGCGTCAGCACCGTCTGGGTATTCGCATTCACGATGGTGCTGAGACGATTGGAGCTGTCGTAGTTGTATGTCGTGGTATTAGAGCTGGGATCTTTGATCGTCGCGATCTGGCCGGAAGCCGTATAGGTATAATTCCACGTCTGACCGTCAGCGCCAGCATAGGTTTGCGGTTCGTGGAGGGTGTTATAGCTGCCGAAGGTGGCGAGCGTCGAGCCCACGTAGTTCTTGATCGTCGAAACGTCGATATTGTTCGAATTGTAGTTATAGATGATTTCACGGGTATAGGGGATCGGCGGATAGACGAGGTTCGGCAGATACGTATTCGCCATATAGGTCATATACGAATGCTGCGTCGAGCTGTCATCCAGGATGCGGCCGACGTCCTGCGGGTGGTCGTAAGCGCCGCTACTGTAGTTGTTGGGCTGGCCGGGATAATCGAGCCAGACGCGGTTCTCCAACGGCTGCTTCGTGCTGCCGACTGCGCGGCCCGTCGTCAGCGTCGAGCCCGTGAGCGGATCGTGATACCAGTGCGTAATGCGCGCCTTGGTGAAATCCTCCGAGACGGGGCCGCAAGTGTTATACGTCACTGCCAGAGGAAAGGCATGCCTGTCCCAATAGAAGGTATTGCGCCAGTTCAGATAGCCGTTATCGGTGCTGGCCATGCCCGAGGGAACGCCGACGGGATCGTTCGCCGGAACGATGTTCGGATTTTGATAATAGTAAATGAGCTCCGGGTTGCCGAGCGGGTCCGTCATCATCAGCGAGCGCGTATTTTGCTCTGGCGGGTCATAAGAATTGATGAGCTCAGAATAGGTCGAAGTGCCGTAAGGCGTGGTCAACCCGGTGATAAAGGTCGGATCATAGGCACTATAGGTAAAGCTGGAAACGATGCCGACGGGATCGGTAATGGTCGACAGGCGCTGGCTGCTGTCATAGGTGATCTGCGTCGAGCGGCTGAACGGATCGGTGATTTTGGTGATCAGCAGCGGATAGCTGCTCAGGCCGTAAGTGAAGGTCGTGCTGCGGCCCATGGCGTCGGTGAAAGACGTGAGTCTGAATGAGCCATCGTAGTTCAGCGTCGTGGTATTGCCCTGGGCATCGACGACCGAGGTCAGGAACATCAGCCGCGGATAGGTGGCGGCGCCGTTAGACAGGCTGTAAACCTCCTTGCTGCCGTCCGGCAGAGTGCGCGTATAAGAGGTTGCCGTGCCCGTCGTCGGCGTGCGCACGAGCTGCGAATAATCGGGCGCTTCGTTCGGCAGGGCTCCTGTCGAGCTGTTATAGCTGTTGGAGTAATCCCAGCCGCCCCCGCCGCCCGCGACGCGACGCACGCTTTGGCCTTCATGACCCGTGCCCGGATAATCCTGAATGTAGGCCATCCAGGTATGCGACCATTTTGCGCTGAGGTTCGAGAAGGAGAAATTGGCAGGCTGCTCGGCCTCGCGCTGGTTATAGGTGACCGTGGTGAAGGCGGGAATGCCTTTCTGCGGTGCATAACCGACCGGAGTATCCGCCAGGTGCAGGCTCACAAGCATGGCGTGCGCGTCAGCAACAGCCATGCCGCGAAAGCGAAATAGACCCGCGAGGCCGGTAAGGGTGGACCAGCCGCGATTATTTCCGCTTTGACCCTTGCAGGCCTGGCAGGTTACTGGCGTGACGGCAGCGTCGGTCATCTTGACGTCATAGGTGAGATCCGCTCCGAAAGTGCTTTGAGTGGAATCGCCCATCCCGTATACGGACTTGATTTCAGCGGCATTGGCGTTGATCACGCGCCAGCCGTTTTTCGAGGCCTTGTCCGCCAGTTTCGCGGGAACCAGGAAATACCCGCTGCCCTCGGCGTCGATGGCCTTCTGCGTGAGCCGCGCGCCGCCGGCATCGCCGAAGGTCGGGTCCGCCACGTCGTAAAGCCCGCCATGGGTATCGGTGATGGCGGCATAGTGATGCGTCTTCCAGTTGATGATGCTAGGCACCGGCACGGGCTGGCCGGCCTTGCGAAAGATGAGCTTATGTTTCAAGCCCGCCTTGTCGGCCAGCGAATCCAGCCGTGAAAGTGAAAACCCGCGCGTGCCGGAGCGTGCGTCGTCGGCGACCTTGATCTGCTTATCGGAGGCGTTGACTGCTTCCAACACATGCTTGAGCGCCAGCGGGCCGCAAAGATACGCCATGCCGGGGTTGTGATGGAAGGACCACAAGCCTTCGCGCGCGTTCGTGATACGCTCCGTGGCCGCGCCGCCGATGGGGCGCTTGCCGATGTCCTTGAACAGCGCTGTCAGTTCTTTCTCGTGCCCGAGGCGCGCGTGCATACGCGCGAGCTCGCCCACGGCACGGTCGACCATGGCCGTGGCCTGCGGCGTGGTGGCGTTGCGGCCCTGCTGCCAGGCCTTTTCCCAGGCGTCCATCGCCAGGCTGTAGTAGCCGTCGTGGTAATAGCCAAGGCCGATATTGGTCCAGAGCGCCACGTTCCAGTTGGATTTGGGATGCGCGTCGATGAAAGCGAGCAGCGGCTTGGAGAAATCAGAAAAATCGCCTTGCGGACCCGAGGCGTCGGGCGCGGCTTTATAAGCGGCGAGCGCGTCGTCGAGGTCCTTGTTCTCCTGCGGCGTGCCGGCCCAGCCGATAGAAACTAGCGGTTCTTCGAGGCCCGGCACATAACGGATGGCGGGCGCGGGCTTAGTCATCGGCTCCTGCACCGGCGCGCGGGCCAAGGCCTTGCGTTCGGCGCATTCGGGGCAGGGTTTTTCGGCGGGCTGAGCTTTCTCCGCGGGTATTGCAGTGTTCTGCGCGATGACGGGTTGGGTCGCGCCGAACAGCGCCACGACCGCAAGAGCGCCGACTATGGCGAGCCGCGAAGCGAAAAACTTTGAATGACGATGATCCCTGTACATGCAAATGCCCCTTTTGCGAATCGGCCAGATGGAAACTTAGTCAGCGTGATCGAAGCACAGTTCAACTGAGTCCGCCAGATGAAAATTCCGGAGTATGCGGTGAGACTACAGCCGTGCGCCTTAAAGAAGGGTTAACGAACGCTCGCGCGTCGATTCAGAGAACAACGTTCAGACGTAGGTTTAAGACAGAACCGTCGCGTGGCGCTCTCTTTGAGCACCTTATCGTGGGCAAACCAGGGGCTGCGCCGTGCCACTCGATGACGACAGCCGTGCGTGGGGGAGGCACCCGCTTCCCCACATTGATCATTTCCATCCTGCAGCAAAAAGGCCGGCCCTGTCGCCTACGCGAAACCGCGGGGGTAGGGGTCGGTTTCCGAAACAAAATAATTGACTGAGGCAACTAATCGCCCACCTGCCGATGAACAAGCGCCTGAAAGCTAACGAGAACTAGCGAATCGCTCGCGGATGAAAATCGGATGTCCAGAAAAGCCGCGATCCGGGAGAAAAGCACTGCTTTTCAGAAGTGCAGATTCAGGCTGACGTGATCTGCGAACGACGACTCCGGGCTGGTCAGAGGTTCAACGAAATAAACCGCGCGGGACGCAGGCGTGGGGACGGCGCAGGCGGCGGCTCGTCGCCGGGCCGGGCGCCTGGCGCGCCGTTCGGTAACGGCAGGAACGGGCAGAGTACGGGCGCGATGCGCCCGATAAACCTGGACAAGCCCGGATGCTTCGCCAGGAACCGGGAGACTATTGCAACTTTCAGGAACCGGCTCTGGACGTGTTGCTGGGGTCCAGAGCCTATTCTTTTCCCTCACCTAGCCCTTCTTCTTTTTCGCGATTGAGGCCCTTTTCGCGTTCCTCGGCTTCGAGCTCGGCACGCAGTTCTGCGGCGCGTTGCTTCTCGCGCTGATGTCGATCGGCCTGCGGGTCTGCCTTCTTGAATTCGTCGGTCAGTTTCCGCTCCGTCTGGACTTCCTCGTGATGCCAGGGATACTGCTGCTCTTTTTTGAAATCCTCAGCCCAACCGGATTCCTGGCGGGCTCGGTCGTTGGCCTCAATCTCGGCCTGTAGCTCAAGGGCGCGTTTCTTCTCGCGGATGTGGCGCTCCAGTTCGGCGTCATGTTTCTTCTCGCGCTCGGCCTGCTCGCGCAGATGGCGCTCCCGCAGGGCTTCCAGTTCGCGGGCACGATCCTGCTCAAGCTTCTTGATATAGTCGGCGCGCTCCTGGGCCTGGCGCGCCCGGATGATTTCGAGCTGCTCCTGGCGCTCCGCCTCCTTCTTGGCCTCGGCATCTTCGTCGCGGATAATGCTATGGAGCGCCGCGAGCCAGAAAGGCTTCGGCTCAGGTTGTATCTGCTCCTGGGCGACGTGCCGGGCGTCCTGTTGTTGGATGTCGAAATCCTCCATCTTTGAGGCATTCTGATTTTTGGTCGTCTGCTCGGCTTCTCGGTATTCCGCCGAATTAGCCTCGGCGTGTTTCTGCATGTCGACGACCTGTTCCTGCCAGATATCCTTGTGCAGCTCGCGGAGTTCCTTCTGTTCGATCTTGGCGCGCAGCTCTGCCGCCCGCTGCTTTTCACGGTTGCGGCGCTCAATCTCGGGATCGGCTTTCTGAAACTCCTGGGCGATAGTCCGCTCAGTCCAGCTCTGGTCCGTCTCCGGTTCTTTGGGCGCATAGAGCGTGAAGTCGATGGGCTGGCGCGCGGCCGGCTCAACGGGAACCGCGGGTGCGGTCGGCGCGGGAATTTCTTGCTGCGGCGCAACAGGCCGGAGGAACCTGGAGGACTCGACTCCCTGTTCCTGGGCGGCGGGCTCACGCTCCGCCCGGGTGTCCTCTGGGCGGGCCTGCTCTTGGGTCTTTTCCGGGGCGGACGCGGGCTGTTGGAGCTTCTGCGCCAGTTCGTCGCTCAGGAATTTGGAGCGCTCCTGGGGCGGTTTTTCTGCTTTTGCCGCGGCCTCTTGCCGCTGCTGCTCCTGGATCGCTTTGGCTTCATCGACGCTCGGCAGTGTCGCGGGATCGAGCGGCGCCATGAAGGCCTTATACTCTTTGCCTTTTATGTCGCCGATGAGAAGCTTGGAAAGGCTGAACACATCGCCCTCCCCATCAACCAGCACAAACCCCCGCTTGTCGCCCTTGGCCAGTACGTACCCAGCCTCTTCAACGGCGTTCTTGAATGCGGGGGCGTTGTCGCACTGCTGGCGTATTCCGGTGATTTGGGCTTTGCGCTCATCTTGGGAGAGGGCATGAGACTTGGCTGAGGTCGCGGCTTCCGACTGTTCCGCGATAGGCACCTTGCTTTCTTGGGCCGCCTTCACCTCGTCCACCGTGGGCAATTGGGCGAGCGGAACATCGGCCATGAAGGCCTCCACTTCAGCCTTCTTCATGACGCCCTGGAGATTTTTGGTGAGGGCGGAAAACGTGCCCGCCTCGTCGATGACGATGTAGCCCCGGTCGCCCCTAGCGAGAACGTAACCGGCGTTTTCGAGCGCGTCTTTGAATTCCTGTCCGTTTGCAGATGTCGCTTGTAGGGCTTTGATCTGCGCCTTGCGTTCAGCGAGGGTCTTGCCCGCCCGTTCTGCCATCTGGGCTTCGGCAAAGTCGTATTCCTGACGGGGGAATTCCTCTTGCAGTTCGCGATCGCGCTTGTCGTGTTTGCCCGGCACGAAGTCGTGCCCGAATTCCAGCTCCATCCGGTGGCTGGCCTTCTCGTGGGCGACATAGTTGTAGCCGTCCGAGATGATCTTCATCTCGTCGACATCGGTCCGCGCCCAGACCACATGCATGTGCTTGCGGCCATCCGTGCCGCCATGAAGGACGATGGCACGGGGCTGGTCCTCGAAGCCGAGTTCCTCACCCAGGATGTCGGCCGCTCGCTTCCATTGCTCGGGCGTCATCGTCTCGGCATACTTGGGCGCAGGGCTGATCTCAGCATGGTAGAGACCGTCCCGCCCCTGCCTGGTTCCCTCGGTTAAGACCTGCCAGTCCCGGAAGGCCTCTATCAAGCGGGACGCGACGCGGGAGCTGGAGCTGTCCGGCTCAAGGGTGCCAGCCCAACCGGATTGCAGCTCCAGGAGCTCGACAGGCTCGCCCGTGGAGTATCGCTCCACCCTCATCAGGTAGACCGCAAGCTGCCGGGGGTTATTTCTGGCGGCGCCCTTGGCGATCATTCAGGGTTAGGCGTGACCTTCGGGGGCGTCATCGCCGGGCTCCATTTCGAAGGCCTCGAACATGAGGTCACGGATCTCAGCCCATTCCTTGAGGGCGCCCCTAAAGTCGGATGCGAGGGCGTCGCTGGCATTGGCGTTGAGCTTATAGGCGATCTGGTTCAGGTTGCTTCCGTACTTGCCATGGAGCCCCATCACTCTCACAAGGATTTGGTCATTGATGGGGCGGCTGCGACGGGCGCGGGGGCCGGCGTCTCCCAAACCAAGGGCGCGGATGAAAGCGCCGAAGGTCAGCCCCGCCTTGTCGGCTTTGGCGGCCACAGCGTTGAACTCATCGGCGGCCCAGCGGATCGGAGTAATTTTGTTACGCTGGCGCTTCTCGGTGCCGTGATGTTTCTTAGGGGCGGGCTGTTCGTCCGTCATGGGAATTCTCCGATGATTTTGATGGCCGGTGCCGACGGACTTTTACAGCCCCGCTCATGCCATACGAGCTCCGGATGCGCCCGCATGATGAAGGGGTCGAGCCCCTTCCTTTGACGAAGCCGGCGCCGAAACACCGGCTGCACGGCTCGATGCATTCCTCGCCGTGTAGGGTCGCAGGGGCATGGCCCCCGGCGGTTCAACGCTCGGGCGCGTAGCCCGTCGCAGGTCGCAGGGGCGCGATGAGCCCCCGGATTTTGCTTGCGGCATGGGTAGCGAATGCGCCCCAAAATGCCGCTCGGGGCTCCGCCCCGACACACGCCAGCCGCGCAGGCGAACGCAGGGGGGAAAGCTTGAAACGGGCGGGCAGCATGCCCCCCTTTCAACAAGCCAGCCACGGTCTTCCGGGGCGGTGCGCGGTAATACCGCGCATGGCTTGCAACTGAAGCTATCGTGCAGATACGGCAGATCGGATCAGTCTACCACAAACGGCGATTCTGGTAAATACTTTCTTAACGCTGACGGCCTTTGGACGTTATGTTGCCGGACTGTCAGGCGCGGTCTACTTCTCTCCCCGTCAGCCGTGTCTCAATAGGGGCGCTCTTGGAGACACGTAAACGAAACCGTAGGCCCATAGTCCTTTGTATTCGGTTAATCGCGCGGCTTCTTCTTGTGCTGCTCTTGGATCTTGCGCCATTCCTCGCGCATCTGTTCCCGGATCTCGGGGGGCGCATATTCGGCCGGATCGAAGTTCGGGGAACCGCTGCGGGTTGGCTCGGCTGCTGGCTCAGGTGTCGGCGCTGCCTGCTCGCGCTTCCGTTTCTCGATGTTTTCGGGGGAGTAGAACGAAAAATCGATGGGCGGCCGCGTCGATTGTGACGTCTGCGGTGCTGCAGCAGGCGCCGCTGTCGACCCGGTCTGATTTCTATCCCACGGTCCCGGTGGCGGCTGCGGTGGGCACTGTTTCTTCTCCGGCGGTAGGGTGAGGTTGCGGTCGTAGTGGACGAAGGGAAACGCCCCGGGATAGGCTGCGAAAGTTTCTTTCAGCTCCCAATACGGCACCGGGTGCACGACGTTCCTAAAATTGTCTCCGGGGGCAAGAAGGATCGCCGTTCCAGATCCCAGGTTCATGATCTCGTCGGGGGTGAGCAGATCCCTGGCGTGTTGGCTGGAGCTGGTGCTTTCGCCGGTGTTCTCGCCCTCCGTCCAACCGGTCGGGGAATGTCCCTTGCTCTCCCCGGTATTCGAGCTGGAATTTTGAATGCGGATGGTCTTCTTGCCGAGGGTCTTGCTGAGGTATTCCGCGGTCTTCAGGTCGTCGATGTTGCAAAACCACTTATAGGCGCAATTGCCGATGAGCCCATCGGCAGCGGGGCCGTATTCGCGCCTGATGTCTTCGAGGCTTTGCGCGATGAAGGCGAAATCCACGCCCGGTCCCGCCATGGCTGCGGCTTCCTTGTCGATGCCCGGAATCTTGCCGAGCGCAGGGAATTCGTCGATCAGGAAAAGGCAGCGGTATTTCGCCCCCTGGGGCTTGCGCTTGAAGACCGCCATGCCGGCCGTGATCATCAGCCTGAGCCAAACCCGCTGCGTCTCGAGCTTGTCCCAGGGGACGACAAGGTAAACCGTGGTGGGGTGCCCCTTGCCCGCCCCCGTAAGATCGGCCATGGAAAACGACGAGGTCATCGTCGCCCGGGCGATCATCGGATCGGCGAGGAACGAGACGGCCTGGCCGACGTGGCTCATGATGCCGCCGAATGTGATGTCGACCATGTCCAGGAAGGGCGTGGCGATCATGCTGATGGCGCCATCGAAGGCCTCGCTCGCGGCCATTCTGGCGACGTAATTCTTAACGAAGTCCTTGCGGCCGCGGCTCAGGATCTGGGCGGCGCGGCGCAGGCTGTGTTCTTCCTCGGGCTGGTCGACGATCCAGAGCAGCGTAGCGGCGATGAGATCGGCGGCGCTGTCGGCCCAGAACGGCTGATGGTCGCCTGGCGCCGCGGGGCTCATGACCTTGCCCATGGCCTTGGCGGTCGAGACGGAGTTGAGATCGCCTGCCTTGAGCATATCGAGCGGGTTGAACGTCGCAGGAGGAAAGCCCAGGCGTTCGTAAGCATCGCCGAGCTCGCCCCAGGGATTGACGATATGGACATAATTCGATCCGGCGCGGGCCCGGGCTGTGATGGCGGCGTTTTCGCCCTTGGGGTCGATGCACAATACCGAGGTCTTATAGGCGCGCAGCAGCGTCGGGATGACGACGTTGACGCCTTTGCCGGCCCTGGTCTTTCCGACGATCAGGCTGTGGCTCTCGGGCCTGCTTGTCATCGGGATGCCGACCGTGTCGCCCGATATTGGATGCCCTGACCCGCCGAAGAAAACCGCCCTGGCTAGAGTTTCATAATCCTCTTGGGTGAAATCCGTGTCGATCGCTCGCCATTCAGCGGTCCCTAAATCGCTCATGGGTAATCCTCCCGCCAATCTGATTTTAAGCGGCTAGAACACCTTGTGGAAAACGGAATACGACTATCGACGGGTTAGAAGGGCTCCTGGTTTCCGTCGTCTTTGGATATGTCGCCAGGGTCTGGAATCTTGTGTTCCGGTGCTCCGTTCTTGTCGCAGAACGCGTTCCAAAGATCGCGATAATGGCGATGGCTGCCGGGCGAGACGACGAGTCCCTGCAGTTCCGCCTGGAGGTGGTTATCCAGGATGCGCGACAGGATTTCCTTGACCTGCTCCGGCTTCCTTCCCTCATCAGCCGCTTCCAGATGCTCGACGAATTCGAGCATCTTAAGCAGCGGCTTCGCCACGTCGACAGTGACCGCTTCATTGCGCCAGTCCGGGTCGTCTTGAATGTCCTGGAGCACGCGGGCGTGCTCGACCATGGGCGTAGTTTTTAGAAACTCGCGGGTCAGCTCCTCGGCATAGCGAGTCTTGGATTTCGCCTTCGCCTTCTTGGGTGCTGCCGTCTTGAACGCAGCCTTCTTGCCTTTGCTTTTCATCGTCGAACCTCCCCCACCGTCCGGGACTCTACGCGATTGCTGGGTTGCTCCACAAGCCTGGCGTTCGACTTCTGCCTGGGAGACATAATCGCGGCTGTTTTCAAGTGCACCGGCTTGGGCTACGCTAGGCGAACATCGGGCTTCGCCATTGAGCGAATCTTAACGCAAGACGGGGCTAGAGCGAGATGCCGAAATGGATGCCATGCAACGGAAGCTTCACCGACGGCGACGTATACCACTGGCGCGAGCCGGTCTGGAAGCCGCGGGCGCGCAAAACGAGCAAAGCCGTCCGGATCGGCGAACGGCTGATCACAGCGCAACTCGAAAGACACGACGGCGACTGGCTGTTCTTCACGCTGATGGACTGCAAGACGAAGAACGCTGAGACCTGGTGGAAGACCATACCGGAACTGAAAAAGGGCGAGACGCTGCGGCGCAGCCGTCGCGCCCTCATGAAGAAGAACCTCGAACGCCGGGCCTGGGGCACCGACGACGGCGAAGCGGCGCGGGCGATAACGGCCAGTAGGTTTCTACGCTAATTGTTGAGAGGGACGGCCAATGAGATTCTCTTACCCGAACTTCGCTTCTTGCATTAAGCGAGGACTGCTCCTAGTAGGCACAATTTCACCTTTGGCCATGCTCTCATCGGTGGCTGTGTACGCTGATGCTATGTCTGAGGCGCAACAGCCCGGTTCGCATTCGTGCGCGGCAGGTCCGCTGACCTCTGACAGCTATCTCTACAAAGGTGTGAAGCACTTGGTCCTGACGATGGAATTGCCATGGGGTTGGCAGGAAGCATGGGATTGCCACGGGCATGAAGACAAATGCGCAGCCAACAACCCGGAAAAGCGAACCCAAACCGACCGCGCCGCTTACGTTGAAGGTTTACGAAAGGCATATCAACCGCACGTAGCGTTAACTCCAAATGAACTAAAAAACATATATTCTCTGGCCGTAAAACAACTCCTGCTGCCCCGTCTACCAGTCGACGACAGTTGCCATGCACCGGATTTCGCGATCAAGGAAGCATCGCGCAAGTATGAACCTGGTACATTCGTTATTCATGTTCAGCTGGATTTAGAACCTGGGGCCGCTTCAGGCGAGGTAGTCTCTTTGAGGACCGTCGGCTACCGTCCCGATCTTCCCGAGGCCGCTATTGAGCGTCTTCTCCGCCCCTATATTGGGGATATAACGCCAATTTCTTTGAAGTGGCCTGATTCACAAGTATCGGCGATGGTTTCTGGCCACGTTCACTTGTTCTTCATGAATCTGCCTTAACCGCGCCACAATAGGCGCCTATGCAACGGAGTCGTTCGAAGGCAGGCCGCGAGTGCCTGAAGGGCCTCGTTCCTAAGTTCGCGACGTTGTCAGGGCGCGGCGTTCCGCACGGCTCCTCATCGCTTTCCGTTACTTGATCGAGGCTCCGACCAGCAACAGTCTCCACATGCCTTGCGACACGAGCGGCGACATCGGCCCCCGTCTTAAAGAGTTTCGCTTTCAGCTCCGCAGTGTTCACCTCTTCTCGCTTCGGCGGGAACGACCATCGCACTCGATCACGGTCTTTTTCCTTTTTGAGAACAACTCCCGAATGGTTCGTCTGATCGCTATGCCATACGCGTGCCGCGCTATCAATTCAGAGCTTCTTGCGTTCTTGCAAAGTCTTGATCTCGGGGAAGCAACAACGGCAGAGAAGACTTGAATTGACATCGCACCCCTGGCGCATGGCGCCCCCTGTCTCATCCCTTCGGGGATTTGTTCAGCAAAAAGGAGACGCCCATGTCGAACACTCTGATCCCTCCCACCGATCTCAAAGACGTGTCCACCCCGGAACTGGAATCGAAGTTCTTCGCGGTGATGTCCGACATCGCGCGCCTGCGGCGCGCGTGCGAAGAGCTGCCGCTGGCCGAAGCCTCGCTGCGGAATATCAGCGACGAGATCGTGAGACGTAAATACCGCGCACCGAAACCCTGACTGGCAGATGCGCCGCCTTCCGGCGGCGCATCTTTCTTCCTAGGTTCTTCGCTACAGCCCTCGGCGTATCGCTCTTACGAAGGCGGGTTCATCGTCAGTAAGACCGCTCGGTTGCCCGTTCCCGAAAATCTGGCCGTCCACAAATCGCTGCCACGTACCGTCATGTTTGGTAGAGGCCAGATATCTGTCCGTGCGAAATCCGCCGATCGCAGCACGGTTGTTGAATAGGATATTGAGTTCCATCTTGGTCGGTATTTTCCAATCGGCGTAGCCGCAGGTATTAAGACCGGCGGCATAATCATTGGCTTCGTGGAACGTCAAACGCTTCGGCGCATCGGAAGGTAGCACGTACATAGGTCCTCCCGTTTCCGGTGATATGCCGGCATAGATGGTGCCATCAAACATGCGGGCGCCGATTTTTGGAAGCCCGTTGGGATGTACTGTCATGCATCGACTCTCCTACAATGTTGAAACGAAAGGCCGGAAAAACACGCTGCCACAAGGTGCACGTCAACTTGTCCTGTATATACTCCTCGTTGTAACGGCGCAGGACTTCATCATGTATCGCAACGAGATACAAAACGGGGCGCAGGCTATTCAAAAGCTCCATGGCCGAAACTGATGACCGCCTCGAAGCTGTCGGAGTGATTATCGATCGAATCCATGATCTTGTTCATACCAGCCCTGAGTTCAGGTCCGACGTTGCTATAGTTCCCCACTTTCGCGCCAGCGCGGTCTCTTAGGACTTTCTTGAAGTCGCCCGTAAGTTCACCGTTGTTTTTCATCACGTGCTCCTTTTGTATTTGCTCGTCGTCGCAATCAGGCGACTGCATTCAGGTCGTGCGTCTGGGCTGTTTAGTCGTGGGTAAGCGATGCGCGGGGCATGCGCGTCGACCTGGACATTGAGGATTCTTTTCAGCATGGCACACCCTTTTGCTTTGTTGGCGTTCAGGGCCGCTCATGCTGTCATCTGGAGGGAAAACAGCCATGAACCCATAAGTAAGGCCCTGGCTGTTTGTTCAGGTTGCGCGTTATACCGGCAGTCGTGAAACAACAAAAATCGATCTGACGTAGTTGCGCATCTGCGTTAGGTGCAATTTACGCCGATTCTGAGATTATGTCAAACGTTATAACCATATCAATTTACTATGATTTTGGAGAGGGCGGATATTTCAAAGGCTTGGCCTTTGAGCGGCCCCCGCGAAACCGAGCGCAGTGTTTTGGCCTCTTCCGGCAGCCCCTTTTCTTCGTAACTGGAACAACGGTTTTCTTCACCGGCAGGTGAGCGCAGGCAAGCGTGCGCATCTTCGCCTCAATTCCCCTGCAGGATGCGAAAAAAATAACCCGGAGCGCCGGGCCTGGGGCAGCCAGGACAGCGAGGCTGCGCGGGTATTCACGAGCAGCAAATATCTGCGGTAGTCGGACGGTGGGCCCCTGGAAGGCCTCGCTCTCGTGTTCACTAAGCTTTCAGCCCGCGGCATTCCGCAGCGCTCGTTGCCGCTTCTGTTCCTTACTCGATTTTTCCTTCAACGGCAGTCTCCGCACTCTATGCGGCGCGTCGGCGACATCGGCCACACCTTAAAGAATTTCGCTTCCAGCTCCGAGGCGTTCAGGTCTTCTCAGTCGCTCAAGAGGGATCATCGCATTCGCAATGTTCTTTCCTCTTCATTGACCTGTCCACAACCGTGCGTCCTTCAATTCTGCATCCTCGCATGGGTTCGGCTTGGGACTGCAAGCCCTAAAGGGCTTCCGTGGCCCAAGAGGGGCAGTCCATCCGAACGCCCTGCAATGGCTGCGACATGAAGGCCGCGATGGTCGCGGCCAGGCAACTGAAGGAGAAAGCCCATGTCGAACACTCTGATCCCGCCGACCGAACTCAAAGACGTTTCCACCACGGAACTGCAATCGAAGTTCTTCGCGGTGATGACCGACATCGCGCGCCTGCGCCGCGCGTGCGAAGAACTGCCGCTGGCGGAAGCCTCGCTGCGCAACATTAGCGACGAACTCGCCCTGCGGAAATACCGCACGCCGAAACCCTGGTGAACCTGGGAGGCGGGCCCTTCGGGGCTCGCCTTTCCGCCCTTTCTCTCGGTACTGAATTCAGAGCAAAGGGGTTTCGCGGAACCCGCCCGAGCTCGACGACCTTTTTCATGCTGGCGCTACCTGGCAGGTTCCGCGTGCTTCAAAAAAACGGTGAACCTCCGCGAAGCTGGTTTCGATGGATGCAAGCAGGCATTGCTTATCCTCTTGGCGCGGCGCGACGAGAGATTCCGCAACCAGGCAAGCGTTGGAAAGTCTGACTGCGCCAAGTTGCGCCGAAGAGCCTTTGAGTTTATGCGACGCATTTCTCCAATCGTTGCTCGACCCGCAGGCCTGGACGTTATCCCTCAAAGCCTGCAGGGTTTCCAAGCCCGCGGCAACGAAGGCTTCCACAAGCGTTTGCTCCATCTCCGCGTCGCCCTCGGTGAACAGGTTCAGGTGTTCGAGTTCTATGATCGTGCCGGCATCTTCCGTCACGGGTCCGACTGAGGACGGCCCGACGGAGGCCGCGGAAACCGGGGTTTCGCTCTCATGCGGAACCTGCGCAAGCACCCGCACCAAGGCGTTTCGCAGCTTGTCGGGGTTGACGGGCTTGCTGACGTAGTCGTCCATGCCGGATGCAAGGCATGTATCGCGGTCTCCCGCCATCGCATGCGCAGTCATCGCCACGATCGGCATCGGTTTCCGCCCCGTTTCCGCTTCCCATTTCCGGATCAAGCGTACGGCTTCGAAGCCGTCCATCTCTGGCATCTGACAGTCCATCAGGACCACATCGAAATTTGCGCCATCGTGCTGGATCCGGCTCAGGGCCTCCTTACCGTCCACCGCTACCTCGACGCTTCGAAAGCCCATTTTGTCGATGAGTTTGACGGCGACGAGCCGATTGACCGGATGGTCGTCAACCAGCAAAACCCTATACGCCGAGAAATTGGCCCCCATACTCAATGAAGCGCCTTCGGTCTTCGCAGGCGCGGCTTCCGAAACATCCGCCACCTTGAGCCGCAGAGCGACGGTGAAAACCGTTCCTACGTTCGGCGTACTTTCAAGGGAAATTTTCCCGCCCATTTTCTCCGCGAGCATCTTTGTGATCGTCAGCCCAAGACCAGTCCCACCATATTTCCGGGAAGTGGAAGCGTCTGCCTGGGAGAATTTGATAAACAGCTTGTCCTGCTGCTCAGGCGGAATGCCGATGCCCGTATCGGACACCTTCAGCGTGAATTCCCAAGCGGTTTCATCGGCGGCGGGACGCGCGTCCACCAGAAGGCTGACGGACCCTTTGCCTGTGAACTTGATGGCGTTGCCTATCAGGTTGGTCGCTATCTGGTTGAGGCGCAGCGGGTCCCCGACGACCTGGGGCGGGATGTCTCCGGCATATTTGTAATTCAGCACGAGACCTTTCTTGGAGGCGATAACGGACAGGAGATCGACCACGTTCTTCAGGCTGTCGCGGAGATTGAACGGAGTTTCCTCGAGCGTAAGCTGTCCGGCCTCTATCTTGGAGAAGTCCAGGATATCGTTGAGCAGGAACAGCAGCGACTCGCCGGACTGTTTGACGGCATCGAGCAGCTGCGCTTGCTCCGGCGACTTGTCGCTGTCGATCAGAATCTGTGTCAGGCCCAGGATGCCATTCATGGGAGTGCGCAATTCGTGACTCATGTTTGCCAGAAACTCGCCTTTGCTCTTATTGGCGGCGTTGGCCTGAGTCTGCGCCTCGACCAGTTTCCTGCGCCAATGCTTAAGGCTCACGAAGGTGAAGCCCCAGATGAGAGCCTGTATCGGCACGGACGCGAGGAACAAAACGAAGGTTATATAAGCCTCCTCGTCAAAGCGCGCGAGCCTTTGCTGCATGAGAATGCTGGCGTCGCCGGCAAGATCGTTGGCGGCGTCGGCGAAGGCTTCCTTGTGCTTCCGGTAGGCGGTCCCGTTGACGAGAGATTGGGCGCTTTGCCTCTGTCCGCTCCGCAGAAGATCCACGGTTCTTTTTTCGATTGCCGCGAGCTGAGCGTTTTCGCCGATCATGCCGGCGATCGAATCAATGCCGTTGTCGTCCACGTAGCGGGCTTTGATATCCGCGATGATCCCACTCAGTTGGCTGCTGGCTTTGAAATAGGAGTTCAATTTCGAGAGGTCGCCCGTTTCGACCGCTTTTTCCAGGTCTTCCGTCCGCGTGTCGTCCAAAAAGATGACCTGAACAGCCTTCCGCGCGATCGAAAGCTCATGTTGACGCACGAAATTCATAGAGCGGTGATTGAAAAAGCTGTTGGTGCCGAGCCATGCCAGCGACAGGACGGTGATGCACATTGATGCCGTCAGCAGCCGGGCGGGAAAACCATGATTGCGGAAGATCCATTTGCCATGCATGAAACACCCCCCAGAGTAGCCGGTATATTTTCCAGCCTACTCGGGGAGTGCTTCCTGCTTATGGCAGAACTATTTCTGATCTGTATCGCGCAAAATAACAAGTTTGATCAATAAGTTATTAGCGAATAAGACAACAGAGCAATTGGAGGCACGCTGACAAAGCGGCATCTGGCGTACAGCGCACTACAGCGAAAACCCGGCCATGGGGCCATGGCCGGGGAGCTTTTCGTGCTTAAAAATGTCCAAAAACTAAACCAGTAGGCGACAAAAGGGTTCCAGTCGCGCACCTAAGAACCGCTTCAGCGGGCGCTGCGCTTGGATTTTCCGCCGTGGATGCCGCCGCGTCGATCTCGACGCTTACCGGCAGGCGGAAAATCCGCCCCGTGCCTCTTGGCTCGGGGCTGCGCGGCTCGTTTGCCGGCGCCGCCAGCGTCCACGCTGTCGGTAAGTTCGCCGGCAACGATCTCGCTCGGTTCCCATCCCGGCAAACCCTGCAGAATCCGATCCGGATTGCTGACAGGCGTGATGTGACCGTAATACTCCTCGATCATATCGACCGAGGTGCCCATTTGCTTAGCGAGCCAATAGACGTCGGTACCGTGCATAAGTCGGAAAGTCGCGTACGTATGGCGGAATGAATACTTGTTTCGGCGCTTGCCTGCGGCGCTGAGCAAAAGGCCGGTTTCGTTGTCGCTTAACAGGTCTTGCAGCAGCGACGAATAGAGAGTGTGTGTCGGTTCTCCCTCGTAAGTCATGAATATCGGATCGTTCGGGCCTGGAGACCTTCCAAGCTCTGCCAAGCGTTGATCCGCCAGTTTTATCACCCTGGCGAGATAAGTCCTGACGGACATGGGAGCGACAAGCTCGCGGTACTTGCCCTTGCCACGGACGCGGATGGGAAGGAATGGTCGTCCGTCCTTTCCGATCCGCGGTTCCGCAATGTCTCGCCGGAGAAGGTTCTTGGCCTCGATAGGGCGTAAGCCAGTGTTGGTCATGACTAACATAAAGTTGTAAAAGGTCTCCCGATACCATCGGGCCTGCTTGTTCTCTGCCTTATCAATCCACTTGCCGCGCGCGTGTGTGTACAGCTTGCGGTATTCCTCGGGCGTGAAGGCCTCGCCGCGCGGCTTGCGAAGCTTCAGCTTTCGTAAGCTGAACTTCCTCGTATTTCCCTCGGGAACGTATTTCTTGTCGGTAGCAAATAGCATGATCGCGCGGAGGGCTGTCATTTCCGCGCGAATTGTCCAATCGCTAACCTTTTTGTCGATACCCCTGCCCTGGCCGGTGCTCTTGCGCCATAGCGGATAGTCCTTCCATCTGGCCTCACCGACCAGGGTGATTTGATCATTTCCGCAATAGGGGATCAGTTGCGTGTTGATGTATCCGTCCTCGACTGACCACCGCTTGTGCGTGATCTCGTGGGCACCCGCTCGCTGTTTCTGGAAATCAGAATACTCCTTTGCAACGACGGAAAACCGCTTGTCAAAGATGGGCATGCCTTCTTCGAGCTTGATGTGCATGCGCGTGTCTTGTTTGAAGGCCTCGGTACGTGCGGTGTTCACATCGGTAGTTTTGAGGGAGAAGAGCTTGTACTGATCCTGTCCGGGCACCTTTATCCGGCAATGCCAGTCCTTGTGCTTGACATCGGACCTTTGAAAAATAACAAGGCCGGGCTTCAGTTCTTGCTTGTTGACCATTCTCATTGGACGATCACTTTTGTCGAGGATTTGTCGAGACGCGACGCTTAAGCCCTTGATCTGCCTATGGCTGTCGAGGGACTGTTGAGGATGACAGTAGAGAAATAAGTGATTAATGTCAAGTATTTAATTAAGTCTCTTCCTCTCCCAAAGAGGTAAAGGCTAATACAACGTCTTGAAGAAATTGAGATTTTCGGCGTGATTTTCGCCTGTCGAGGAGTTGTCGAGGCGGCGCGGCCCTAAGCGGCCGAATCTTCGCTAATGTTAGCGAATTCGGCTCCTTCCCTCCATAAAAAAATAGACTACGGCGCGCGGGGCGAAAGCCTCGCGCGCCGTGTGCGAGTGTGCTGCTTCAGGCTTGTTGCAGCAGCTCAAGCGCCTGCGCGATGTCCCGCGCAGCCGAGAGCAGCAATTGCTCGCGGGGACCGAGCGCCGGCGCGGCGTCGAGGAAATCATCAAGCCGGAGCGCTGCGCTTTCGAGCTTGTCGCGGAGAGGATTTTGCATGTGATGTACTCCTTCGCTGAAAAAAGAAGGAAGGCGCTTTCGGCGCCTTCCCCCTTCGTGGCTGGTCAGAACGGGACCTCTTCGTCGCTGCCGGTCGCGGCCTGAGCTTCCTCGGGCTTCGGCTTGCGGAAGACGATCTCGCCGCTGACGGCGATCCCGGCCACGAACCTCGCGGTGAAGCCCTCGCCATCCTTGTGCGCCTTGAAGGCCACGCCGACGCGGGTCCAGTAGGTCTTGCCGTTGCGCTTTTCGACGCTCCAGGCGATGTAATCGACCGGGCTGGTTTCGGCGGGTTTTTCGTTTTTCGTTGTCATGGTCTTTCTCCTTGTTTGCATTACCCTTTCGGGCGATGCGCCCCTTTCGCCAGAAGACGCGTGCAGCGTCATACAGGAAAATTGGGGGAGACCTTTAGGGGGAACCAATTCTTCCTGTTGACGCGGGAAGCGCGCGGCTTATGGCAGGAGCATCGAACATGCACGAAGGGTCAATGCAAACGCCAAAGGGGAAAGCCGTGACAGCACTAGAAAAACAAAAACCCGTCATGCCGAAACCAGACCGGCGACTTTCAGCGCGTGTCTCGGAGTGTTCGAAAGCGCGAATAACGGCAAAGACCTCTGGACCCTGCCAAAGGCTTCTGTATGCCTGACAGGCGCACAAGGATGGCGAGGACGGCCTTCACAAGAGTTCGCTTTTGACAGGCCGGTCGCACTCAGCGGCGTGGCGGGTTTCGCATATATATGGCCGATGACCGGGAAGCGCTGCCGCAGTTGAACCCGGCGCGACGATGGTCCCGTTCTAAATCAGCCGCGAGGAGGAAGAAACGAAACTGCCATTCCTTGTTTTCAGCGGCAGGATGCCGCATTCGCAAAATGCAAACGCCGACCGCGCGAGCGGTCGGCGTTTGTGCGTCACCCTGCACTCAAGCCGCACGGCGCAGCAGTTCCGGGAGCCAGCCGGTGCCGGAAATCTGCCTTTCCGCCTCCTGCGCCAGTTCCGCCTTCTTGAGCTTCTCCCAGGCGGGCGCGGGCGGCTGCTGCTTCGCCTCGCGGATCGCGTCGAGCATCTGCGGCTTGCTCACCCTGCTGAAATAATTCTCCGCGTTCGGCGTGAACCAGGCCTTCATGTCCAGCTTGAGCGCGGCTGCAAGCTGGTCCGCGTGTTTCAGGCGCTCTCCGCTCGGCGCGTCCCGCTTGAGGCGAACCGCGTTGACGGTGGTGGCGGCGCAGAATGCGAGAAGATCGAGCAAGGTGCTTTGTTTCTGCTTGAGGCACCACTCCCAAAGTCCGTCCTCCTTGGGCAGAATGCGCTCCCATCTCTCCTGTGCCTGCTCCATGGCGGTGAAAGCCTTGGAGCCTTCAACGCGGTTAAGCGGCTGCGGCGAGGCATTGACCTGCAAACTGGTGTCAGGTGCGTAGCCAGGACGCAGGATGCGGCCCGCGAAAGCGCAGACGATTGCGGCAAGCGCGATATCCGGGCGCTGCTGCATTTCGGCGGCGAGCGCGGCGGACTTGTGCGCCGTCAGGCTTTCAACCAGCGCCGCCGACAGGCCGGGAGATTGATCGTCCTCGGCTTCCGCGCCGTCCGCACCTTCCCCGGCGGGTTTCTCGGCTTTCTCTTTCTTCGGCATATCCTCGGGCTTAACCAGCCCCCGCAGGATTTCGGGCTTTCCATCGTGGCCGATGGTCAGGACGGCGCCCGCCATGGCAAGCTGTTCCGGCGTCCAGACGTCCGCGCCGCGCTTGTCCTCGATGGCGTCGAGGCGGTCCGCGATTTCTTCGATGCGGGCCGGTTCCTCGGTTTCCTCGTCGGCGGCTTCAAATTCCTCAAGCAATTTGTCGCGTTCTTTCTCAAGGGCCTCGGCCTCGCGGGCGAGTTTCGGCGGCAGCGGTCCCGGCTCGGCGTGGATGCGGCGAAGCTGCGACTTTTCGTCGTAGCCGAAAGCCGGTTGCGCTTCCACCCACTTCCAGCCTTCTTTCGCCAGCGACTTCGCTGCGCGTTGCAGCTTCTCCGCTACCAGCCGTTCCAGCAGCGCGGCGTCGAGAATGAACACGGCCCCTTCGCCCTCGCTGAACAGGTCGCGGCGCGTTGTTCCGCCTGCCTGTTCGTAGGCTTTCAGCGTGACGAATTTCACGCGGCGGTCTGTGGCGGCGATCTCGTTCTCGGTCAGGGCCTCGCGGATAGCGCCGGAACCATGGCCGGGGCGAAGGTTTTTCAATACCTCGTCCTGCGCGTCATGATCGTCGGAGACGGCGAAGGCCATGACCTGTTGCAGGGTCAGGCGCTCGTCGCGGTAGGCTTTCAGCACCTTGGCGCTGACGCGGGCCAGCTTGAGGCGCTGCATGACCACGGTATCCGATACGCCGAAACGCGCGGCGATATCGGCAACCGGGACGCCTTTGTCCACGAGGTCGCGGAAGGCCTCGAACTCGTCGGCGGGGTGCATGTTCTCCCGCAGCACGTTTTCGAGCAGGCTGATTTCGGAGGGGTCGAGGTTGCCGTTGGCGATCATGCACGGCACGGCATGGGCGGGCTTGATCTCTCCGTCCTCCGCCAGTTGCAGCAGCGCCTTGAGGCGCTGGCCTCCGGCGACAACGGCGTATTTCTTCCCCTCGGCCTTGACGACGAGGTTCTGCTGCAAGCCGTGGGCCTTGATGCTCGCGGCGAGCTCGTCAATGAAGCCTTTGTTCTGCGTCTTGCGGACGTTGCCGGAAAACTGCGTGAGCTTGTTGAGCGGGATATTTACAAGTGCGGTGGTCATGACTGGTTCTCCTTGGGTTTGGGGTTTTAGTATTCTTCCGGCAGCAGGAAGGTGGTGACGCTGCGGTCTGCCTCGGTGATAATCCACAGCGTGTTTTCTCCGAAGCCTTCGCACGGCTTCGCGGGGTCGATGGGGTAAGCGGAGAGGATGCGAAACCCTTCTGACAGGGCTTCTTCGTTCGCTTCGCGATCCTCGGCGCAGACGCAGCCCCAATCCCCGGTCAGGTGCCGCGCAAGGCTGCGGCACATGAGGTCGGGGGAACAGGCTTCGAGAGCACCGGGCGTGGAAACCACGGCTCCGAGTTCGAAGCGCGGCTGGTACGGTCTGGTTTGGGCGGTGGCGGTCATGGCGGATTCCTTTCTGTGGGTTAAGAAGCGTCTGCGGCTTTGCTACGCGCAGCGGTAAACGAGCCGCTTTCCGGCTATCGTGGTTTCGCTGTAGTCGCAGGCGAGATCGCGGGCGATGGCGTCATAGTCGATGTAGTTTTGCAGATGCTTGGGGATTTCCCCCCAAAGGCCGTCATCAACGAATTGCTCGGCCAGTTCGCGCAGGCTGTCGAGTTCGTAAATGTCGACGTCAAAGTCGTCGGGGTCGCCTGATTTCAGGTCGAAGCAGTAGCCGCACTCGCCCACGGCGATGATGGCCTTTCGCTTTTGGTGGTCGTCCCATGCGTCACAGGCTTCCAGAAACTGCGGGAAATTGCATTGATTGACGCCCAGAGCCTCGAATAGCGCGGCGTCGATGCCCTCGCCGTCGATGAACTGGAGTTCGTACTCTTCGACGGGCAAACCGAAATCGTTTCTGGTCCTGGCGGATTTCTCCTGGTATTCCTCGGCAGTCTTGAAGTAGAAGCCTTGCGCGGATATGTCGTAGGGCTGGGCGAATAATTCGATCATTGGTTTTCCTCCTTGAAAGCGGGTTGCATGGCGCACATGCAACCCTGCCCTTCGGCGAGAAGCGCGGGGGTAGCGCCAAGACAAAAGCGCGAAAGACTCGTCTGCCTTTTTTGGGCGACGCCGGAGCGTCGACCCGCCAAAAAAGCAACGATCTTGCGCGCCTTTTTTCTTGGCCGGGCGAGGGGCCGAGCCCAGGCCCCTTACCGCTTAAATTTGCATCCACACCCCCTTGCGAAAGGGGGCGGCACCCGCACGGGCCGAGACTCCCACTACGGAGGCTCGGTGAGCCCCGCTCCAGGCGGGGCGAGTAGCTCCCGACCGCGTAGCGGATTCGCCCAGCCAACAGCGTTCACGCGACCGTTGTCAGATATGACAACATGAAGAATGAAGGACAGCGGGCATGAAACGGGACAGGCTGGAGGTGGTGCGCGGGAGCGGGAACGTGTTCCGCGACGTGGGGCACAAGGATGCGGATGCCGAGCGGCTCAAGGCCGTCCTGGCCGCCGAAATCATCAAGGCGCTCGACCGGGAACGGCTTACCGTCAGGGCCGCCCACAGCCGCACCGGCATCGCGGCGGCGGACTTCTCCCGCATCCGGCACGCGGACCTCGGGCGGTTCACCATCGACCGGCTTATGGGGATTGTTAACCGGCTCGGTTCCAGAATTGATGTCAGGATCAGGGTGCGGCGCCAGAGGGGATAGCCCCGCGGTTACGGAGATGACGACGCTGCGAAAACAAGCGGATACTACAAGCAGATCCGGCAGCGATCGTGGTTCATGCGTCCGTAAAAAGACGAAGAGCTATGGCGGGAGGCTCCTAGGCCACGGCGGATGGACTTTGAATACTTGAAAGACCCCCTGCAGTGTCGTACGTTTCGGAAGATTGAGGTTTCGTTGAACCTGATTGCCGACGCGAAAGAAATGATCGATTTCGACATATGAAGAATTCACTTTCACCGATGCTTGTTCAGTACCTCGTAGCCCTGTGTTGCCTGAAGTGGGACCCGGACGCCATCGACGTTACTATCGGCGACATGGTGTACGACGAAGGCGCCCAGAAAGAGCGCGATGTCGATGTGACCGTGGTAGTTTCGGAAGGAAATGTACCGTCGCAAGCTTTCAAGGCTTACGAAGTTAAGCGCGAGAGCGCGCCTCTGGACGTGGCTGACGTCGAGCAGCTGTGCATAAAGCTTCGGGACATGCCGTCAGTAACATACCGGGCCGTGGTCTCTTCTTCCGGGTACACTGCGGGCGCGCAGGCCAAGGCAGCCCACCATAAGGTGGAGCTTTACACCCTGCGCGAATGGACGCGGCCGCTCCAAGAGCAGTTTCCTGCACTCACGATGCAGGGTACGGCCGCTGAGTGCTTTCCCATGGAGAAGATTTTTCTGTGTTGGACAAACTGCCAGTTCTTGCTTGTCGCGCGGGAAGCCAAGGGCGCTTTCTCCGTCCAAGACAAGGACCAGGTGCTCGATTCGAAGGGCGCGCCTCACCCCAAATTCCCCGATTTCGCAGCTTACAAGCAAGAGTTGCTGCTTCGGTCTACAGAGATACTGTTCGCAATTGAACCTGCGACTTCAGTGTCGCGAATCTTTCCCGTCCCGCTGTCAGCGCCGCCTGGCGAAGTTCCTGCTGGCCCGGCATGGCCTCACACGCATACGCTCGACGTTTCCGGCGATGAAGTCTTTGTTCGGACCCCTGCAGGCCCCGTCAGGCTGGACGTCGTGACGATCAACGGCCAGCTCCAGTGGCAGCGAAGCAAGGAGAAGCCCGTCTACTACATCATCGAGCGAGCATCGGATGGCGCGCCGTTCGCAGCTGCCTTGATTAGCAAGGATCTCCGTGAAGGTCAAATGACTTGCCTCGTCTTCTCGCCAAAGACACGTGCCATTGACATCCGCTTCGTCCGTCTCTCAGAGAAGCACTGGAACGCAATTCGAAAACTTAAGCTCACGGATGAGCCGCGCGCCTAACGGAGGTCGAATGATTGGATTCAATGCACTGCTTCGGGATGAGGGTATCGATCCTGCCGAAGTAAAGCTGGTGCGCCATCAGGACTGGCGCTATGAGACGACGCCGTACCAATTGTGGATGGCGGGTGACGGGCGCTTCGAGCTCTATCAAAAGATCCAACGCCTGCCCAGATTCAAAGGAGCGCAATGGCTCGCTTCATTTGTGGGCACTCCACTCAATGAGACGTTGTTTGTCGGGATGTACAGCAACAAGGGCGTCGGCAAAGCTAAACGTGGGCTTATCGACCCCATCTCTCGTAAGGACGTTGGCGGGCTCAACTTTTACAATCTGGCTCCGAGCCACAAGCTGGCCGCTTATCGTGGAAGGCTCACGGTTGAATGGGGCGTGGGATACCGCAGCTGGGTCCAGTTAGCCCGGAAGAAGGAGAAGCCCGTCAAGGAAATTCACCGCGCCGCCAGTGAACCGCCATTTCCGGGGTTCCTGGATTTTTGCGAGCGTCTCAGCAATCTGGCTGGGGTGCCGCCCTCCTGGCGAGCTGCGCTGTCCGCAGTCGCGGGTGTTTATCTGCTGACGAACCCCTCGACGGGGAAGCAGTACGTCGGGTCTGCTCAAGGCGAAGTGGGGTTTTGGGGCAGATGGGAGCAGTACGTCGCGTCCGGACACGGCGGGAATCGCCGCATGCAGGACGTGCCGGCCGCTGACTACCAAGTATCCGTACTTGAAGTCGCGTCGTCATCGGCCGGAGCTGACGAGATCATCAAAATGGAGTCGCGGTGGAAGGAAAAGCTGCTGAGCCGGAAGTTCGGGCTGAACGCTAATTGAGATTTCGATGCGCCAGAGCACTGGCAGTGAGCAAGTTTGTCGGCTAGGCTGTCATGGCGAAAAGGGCCGCGTTGGAACTGATGCTGCCTGAATTGGCCCTGTACTCGCTTGAGGAGATGTTTGAAATGTGGCTGTGCTGGGGAGCCGCGTCAATGATGCGAGAATTCACATAAGCGGCATGGCCGCTTTTAAGGATGGTTCCTATGGCAAAGATTGCTACACCAGATCCACATGAGGCTCCGGAGATGGATTGGCTTCACGACCACCGATCGGACTGCCTTTCGGCGCTGGTGACAATTCCAACTGGCAAGTACCTAGGTCTTGTCAAGGACGCTCACGAACAACGCGGCGGAATCACGGGGCAGCGTGACGTACTCAAAACGACCACAGCGAAGAGGATTCGCGACCGCATGATCGCGGACATTCGCGCAGGCGCCGTTCTTCCACCTGTAGTAATCGGAGTGGTAGTGGATCAGGCGACGCGCGCGAACCTGACAGGTGAAAAGCCGGCGGATCGGGACACTTTTCTTAATGGTATCTCCAAGAAGGAGCTTTCCATTATCGACGGGATGCAGCGCACCGCCTCATTGATCGAGGCAGCACAAGTCGATCCCGATGTGCTCGCACGAGAAATGAGAGTTGAGTTCTGGGTGGCGCAGTCCGTCGCGCCATTAATCTACCGGATGCTGGTCCTGAACACCGGGCAGGTCCCCTGGACACTCGGTCGCCAGCTCTCGGTTGTCTACGCCCCACTCCTAGAGGAAATAAAGAAGAATGTCAAAAACATTGAGCGAATCTTTACGCCTGACAAGCCTGGTCGACGCGTAGGTGGCGGCCAATTCAGCTCGGAGTCACTTGTGGAGCTATACCTAGCGTTTTCGCTGCGCAAAACAAGCATAGATGCCCGCGAGTCCCTTTCCGAAGAATTCTCCCGGTTAGACTTTGTCGACAATCTCTCTGACGACACATTTCAAGGACATTTTTATCAGACACTTTCAACGCTCGCTGACCTCGACATTTGTTTCGACAAATACGATGAAGGTACGGGTGGGCGATTCTCCAGAGGAAAGGATATTTTTAGCAGTCAGCCTGCGCGCATCGGTTTTGTAGTCGCTGTGGCTCAGTATGTGGTCGGCCGCCCCGGTCTTGAAAGGAGCTCTACAGACCGCGTCTCGCGCATGCAAGCGATCATCGAAAACGCCAACATACTGAAGGCAAAGCTTTCCGCATTTGATAATTCACAGCTCGGAGAATTCCTCAAGCTGGATGTATTAGGCGAGATTCTTGACAAAAAAGTAGGGCAAGTAGGCAGATATGAGCGCGCCGTATTTAATGAAGCGTTCAAAGTGCTTATCGACGAAAAGTTTAACGTCCCGAACATGGAACCCTGCTGGCGAGCTAGTTAATGCCCGAGCGCAATATGAAAGCGGCGAACACCGTGGTGTTCAGCTCGCTGGATGAATACTGCTCAAGTCGTGCGGAAGCTCTTTCAAACGCGGGGCAGCCTCGCTGGATAAGTACAACCAGTCCAGGGAGACAGTTCTTAAGGAACGCCACTCTCGTCGCGCAGTTATCATTCTCTGCCTCAGTTAAAGTTGCTCGGTTCGATTTGTCGAATCGCGCTTTTTTTGTAACCTCGGGACTTGATACGCCAGAGTTGCCAGACGTCCTTGAGTTGGAAGACTTGGACGGGGGCATGCTGACGGCATTTCTGTCCGAACTCAAGCCTGTTCCAGCGGCTCTACCTGCTGAGATACGAAATGTTGTGGAGGTTGCCGATAAAACGTCCGACCCTGGTTACCAAGGGCACGATCCTCTCTTGATTTCCAGGCTCTACCCCAACATACAGGTGTTCTCTGCCGAAGATTTGCTGGAGGACCGTTCGTTCACAATGTTCTTTCTCATCTGTCTCCGTGATAGACGTCGTATCGACCAATGGATTGATCAGCAACTCGCAGACATACTGAATGTGGTGGCGGAGTTGAGTCCGGCATCTATTCCCTATGAAACGTTGTGCCGGTCCGTTCTAGAAATGGATCCAAGTGCCCTCTTTCTTGCACTGTATCGGTGCTTGGAGGCCTTGTATGCGCATACGCAGACACAGCGGCTAATGACGGCTCTTGGGATATCCAAACCATGGACGGAGATGGCGGAGACACTTGAGGGGACTTTGGGATGGTATCCGCGTGAGGAGCCCAGCTTGGAAGCATTGTTGGGGCACGCGCTACTCGAAGATCTACAGGCTGTTGTGTCGGCCTTAAACGACACAATTCCGGATAACGCCAGAAGTGCACCATCATACGTTGCAAGGAAAATCTATCAACTCAGAAACGCGCTTGTTCACTACCGCCCCTTTCACCACTCGTTTCCCTTCAATGAAGTGAACTGGAACCGGCTCTGCGAGGCTATGGCTCTTCTCGTGCTTCATATTTATGGTGCGACTCAATGAATGTTTGAGGGCGCGCGGAAGCTTACCAAACTTTCAAGAACGTCGAGAAATGCAGGGTCATAATCTTCATCGACGTGATTAGAGTTCCAAAGCCCGGATTTTCTGACACGCTCTCTGTTGCAGTGGTGACCGAGCCAGGTTCGCGATGGCGGGTCCAGTGGCGGGCGGTTGTAGTTGCTCAGAAGCGCAATTGAGTTTCTCTCGATGAAACCTCTCAGGCTGTCGGGTCCGGCCTCGTCTAAGATGGGGAGCCAAAGAAACGGCATGTCTCCGATGACCTGGCTTACGGCGCATTCGAGCGTTTGCTCACAGCGCCTTACGTCCCGGCTCGCCGTGCTTCCCTGTCCCCAGGTTGACATCTGGTGTCCGTCCCGGCTCATCAGGGCCGTACCCACGATTAACCGGAAAATCGAGCCGCGAGAATTACCTCCGCCCGTACTCGGTTGACCTTTGTGCTGCGACAGGCGCGTCCACAGCTTCGTATTCGAGCCTGCTTTGAGGGCGTGTGTCCCCACCCTGACAATCCGCGGTCCGTCGCCTGTGTCCCTGCGATGCTCGCCTGCTTCGCGAAAGAAATAGATGCCCCTCGCGGGCCAATCCATGCGGCCTGAACACTCCGCGAGCGTACGGGCGCCGCCCTGCGCTCGTTCGAGCTGGTCAAGCGCTAAGTAGAACGCTTTCAGATCTTGTCGGCGGTCATTCCCCATGCATCAAACGTGTTTTACCATTCCTCAGCAGGACGCGACAGGCCGGGCTATGTCCTTGGAACTTCGCGATCCGGTGAGATCGGTCGAAGACGAGGTCAGCGCCTTACCGCTCGGGCGGCTTATGGGAATTCTGAACCAGCTAGCCCACCCCTTGGCCCCCCTGATTGGCGTAAAATGAGTCTTCCTCATGCCGGAAGAAAAGTCAGCCGATGCCGTCGAGAAATTCCTGCTGGAGCAGAAGGCGGTCGAGGACCATCGCCAGGCCCTGATCGACGATCTGCTGCGCCAACGCGCCGAGGCGATCAAGGTTTTCGACGACAAGCTGGCGAAGCTCGGGCACAAGTCGCGGGACGGCAAGCCACGGCGGAGCCATCACAAGCAGGCGGAGCCGGATGCCCCGGCGGCGAGCCCGAAGGGCAAGGCGAAGGCGTAAGAACCCTTAAGGTTTTTTTCTGGCCAGATACGTGGCGACAGTGGCCGCTATACCAACGATCAATTCAACTTCGTCCCTCGTCGGTTCATTTCCTTCTGTAATATGGCGGCCTTTCTCGGAGGCATAGCCCCAGGCCTTTTCAACGGCGGTATCAAGAGGCTTTGGGATCAGCCCCGGATTACGCTTTAGGATCGCACCAAGCGTGTCCGTATCTCCAGATGATGTTCTTGCGACGCACTCGAGAGCATTCATTGCATGGTGGATTGCGCCGGTGAGGTCAGCATGTGGTCGTCGAGAAAGGTCGGAGAGCGCCTCATGGATTTCTCGCCCGGCGGTCTGGAGGCCGGTTTCATTGAGTGCGGGGAGAGCCCGGTGAACCGCCGTTTCGAACGCCTCAGAGCCTCGGCTGACAATTTTTCCCGCTTGGAGTTGCCACCCTATCCCGGCATGCCGGAAATATGCGTTGAGAGTTTCCTCAAAATATTCTTCAGGGCGGCCATCCATAGACGGCGTCCATCGTTCCGTCGCAGCATACAGGCATTCGATGAAGTCGTAGACCAAATTCCATTTCCATTCCGAAACGAGGCGTTGAAGAAGAATGCGGGATGACGTTCCCGATTGGTATGGCTCCGACAACTCCCAGGATTGCTTTCCGATCCTCGATGCTATGGCGAAGAGATCATCATCGTCCCAGCCTGTTTGGCCCGCGATGACTAGCACGGTTCGCCGAAGTTCTTCTGGAGCGTCATCGCGAATCGTGATTTCCGCGCGTGAATCCGGGTTAACAAGTCCATGGCGAACGGAGAAGGTCTGGTCCTTCTCGTCGTCTCCGTGCTGAAATTCTTCAACCGAAGGGTTATCGCTCATTTCTTGGCCGCCTTCTGCCTATCGTAGGCGTTCTTCGTGTTGCCTCCGATTGCCACCTCGCACGCTGGTGGGCATTGACCGAATGCGACGGATATTCCCATATTCACCGCCGTGGTGTAAAGTGGTGAATCATGAAGACGCGTACTCGAAGAAAGGGGCCGGTCCGCGCATCGATCAGTTTTCCTCTGGACATTTACCAGATTCTTGAACGTATCGCGAAGGAGAAGAAAGTGTCGCTGGCGTGGGTTGTGCGAGAGGCGGCGGAGAAGTACATTGCGGGCCAAGCTGCCGAAGTGCGTAGACAGGGATTTAATGAAGAAACAAGAACTTAAAGCCAACTTCATCATTTCGGGGCCGATCTTTCCGGAGCCCGGGAACACAAGAATATGAGCGAGAACTCTACTGATAATCGCTTCTTCACTGAGCCCATTCGCAACTCGCCTTACGAGTACCCGCGTGAACATTGGGAGCTTGATGCACAAGGCCAGCCGACGCAGAAAATCATCGAGGGCCGACGTCGAGCCGAGTTCATCACGCCGATTCCCAAGCCCCGGAAACGTAAAGAGACGGGAGTTCAAGAGGGCTTTGTCTTCGATGAAGGGAAGGGAATCTCGACCGCAAAGCAGCAGTATGATCCTACTTCCATCATCAACGAGCTCCGTTATCAGGTAGACCAGTGGAGGAAACTAACAGATCCGAACGACTGGCAGGTGACACCTGAGACGGCGCGCCTTCTCCAGCATTGGCGGCATTACAAATTCAGCGGTGTGCGTCCGTTTTTCTGTCAGATCGAGGCGGTTGAGAGCGTTATCTGGCTGACCGAGGTCGCCCCCAACGTGGGAAACCGCGGCAAGCGCTTCACTGAGCATCTTGCCAATGCCAATCATGAAGCCAACCCCGAGCTTATGCGTCTCGCGCTCAAATTGGCCACCGGGGCCGGCAAGACCACCGTGATGGCGATGATCATCGCATGGCAAACCATCAACGCGGAACGTCACCAGCAAAGCAAACGCTTCACGCGCGGTTTCCTTGTTGTGTCGCCGGGCCTGACGATCAAGGATCGCCTCCGCGTACTACAGCCGAACGATCCGGACAGCTACTACTCCAGCCGCGAATTGGTCCCAAACGACATGTTGGACGACGTAAACCGCGCCAAAATCGTCATCACCAACTATCACGCCTTCAAGCTTCGTGAGCGCATCGATCTTTCCAAAGGCGGCCGTTCTCTGCTTCAGGGGCGCGGCGAAGAACTGAATACCCTCGAAACTGAGGGACAAATGCTGCAAAGGGTGATGCCCGATCTGATGGGCATCAAGAACATTCTCGTTTTGAACGATGAGGCGCATCACTGCTACCGGGAAAAGGCCGGTGCCGCTGACGAGGATGAAGACGAAGACCAACTGAAAGGCGATGAGAGGAAGGAGGCGGAGAAGAACACTGAGGCTGCGCGGGTTTGGATTACCGGTCTTGAAGCGGTAAACCGCAAGCTAGGCGTGGCGCGTGTCATCGATCTTTCCGCCACGCCTTTCTTCCTGAGCGGTTCTGGCTATGCGGAAGGAACGCTCTTCCCGTGGACGATGAGTGACTTCTCTCTCATGGATGCGATCGAATGCGGCATTGTGAAATTGCCTCGCGTCCCTGTCGCCGACAATATCCCAGGGGCCGAGATGCCCATGTTTCGCAATCTCTGGGAACACATCGGCAAGAAGATGCCGAAAAAAGGGCGAGGCAAGAGCAATGTACTTGATCCACTGAGCTTGCCGCCGCAATTGCAAACGGCACTGGAAGCTCTGTACGGGCATTACCAGAAAACATTCGAGCTCTGGGATAAGGCAGGAATTCGCGTCCCCCCGTGCTTCATCGTCGTCTGCAACAACACATCTACGTCGAAGTTGGTCTACGACTACATCTCGGGTTTTCTCCGCGAGAACGATGACGGATCGAAGACTTTTACAGCCGGCCGCCTGGCGCTGTTTCGCAATTTCGACGAGCACGGGAACCCATTTCCGCGGCCGAACACACTGCTGATCGACAGCGAACAGCTTGAGTCAGGTGAGTCTCTGGACGACAATTTCCGCAGCATGGCATCGGATGAGATTGAGCGCTTCCGGCGCGAGATCGTCGAGCGCGGCGGCAAGCTGGCCCAGGAGCTGCAGGGCGGCAAGGAACTCGACGACGTAACCCTGCTGCGCGAGGTCATGAATACCGTGGGCAAACCCGGCCAGCTGGGTGGATCAATTCGTTGCGTCGTCTCCGTTGCCATGCTGACAGAAGGTTGGGATGCCAACACTGTGACCCACGTCTTGGGTGTGCGTGCTTTCGGCACCCAACTCCTGTGCGAACAAGTCATTGGACGCGCGCTACGTCGTCAGTCCTACGATCTGAACGAAGACGGTCTATTCAATGTCGAATATGCTGATGTGCTCGGTATTCCCTTCGACTTCACTGCAAAGCCAGTTGTTGCACCACCACAGCCACCGCGAGAGACCATTCAGGTCAAAGCAATGCGGCCCGAACGAGATGCACTTGAAATTCGTTTCCCGCGCGTTGAAGGCTATCGCGTCGAGCTGCCTGAGGATCGCCTCTCAGCGGAATTTAATGCAGACTCTGTACTCGAACTAACGCCGGACCTCGTCGGGGCTACCGAGACGCAGAACTCCGGGATCATTGGAGAAAAGGCCGACCTCAATCTCGTTCATACCGGTGACGTTCGACCTTCGCAGGTCTTGTACGAATTGACATCGCATCTTGTCCTAAACAGGTGGCGAGACCCGGGTGAAGACGCGAAGCTTCATCTCTTCGGCCAGCTCAAGCGCATCGCCAAGCAATGGCTCGACGGTTACCTGGTGTGCAAAGGCGGGACTTACCCGGCGCAGCTCAAATACAAAATGCTCGCCGATATGGCGTGCAGCAGGATTATCGCGGGTATCAACCGCAAGTTCGTCGGCGAGCGGCCAATCAAGGCCGTGCTTGATCCGTACAATCCCACTGGCTCCACCATGCACGTTAATTTCAACACTTCAAAAAAGCTTCGCTGGGAGACGGACGCGCGGCGCTGTCACATCAACTGGGTGATTCTCGATAGCGATTGGGAAGCCGAATTCTGCCGCGTTGCCGAGGCTCATCCCCGCGTGAAGGCTTACGCCAAGAATCACGGTCTCTACTTCGAAGTGCCATATCGGTACGGTTCGGAAACGCGCAAGTATAGGCCCGATTTTATCGTTCTAGTCAATGACGGCCACGGTGACGGGGACCTGCTCCACTTGATCGTGGAAATCAAAGGCTATCGACGCGAGGATGCCAAAGAAAAGAAATCCACCATGGACACTTACTGGGTGCCGGGCGTGAATAATCTCGGAACCCATGGACGCTGGGCATTTGCTGAGTTCACCGATGTGTACCTGATAGAGGCTGATTTCAAGGCCAAGGTCGAAAGTGAATTTAACAAAATGATCGAAGCTGTCACGGCAAAGGGACAGGCGTAGGAGGAAGACGATGGCCAAGAAACCACTCTCACCCAAAGCAGTTGCCGTGCTGAAGCACGAAGACGACAAGCGCCGGAACATACCGACGGCCGAATACGAATCGCTCTTGCAGAGAACCGAGAAGAGCGCTGTCCGGGTAGCGTACGAACGGCGCAACCGGGATCTCGACCCGCAACTGGTTTGGAAAGGGAAAGACGATCAGGATTGGTCAGACCTGGTGGTGCACGCACCACCTCTCTACATCCAGGAAAAGGTGCAGCCCAAAGCGCTCATTGACGACCTCCTGCGCGAAACGCGTGAGCGCCAGCATGAATCCGGGCACGTGGCGGGGGATCTGTTCGCCGACTTCAACGGCTTGCCGAAAGGCGTGGATAAGACTGAGTTCTACCAGCATGAGCAAAACTGGTCGAATCGGATGATCCTCGGGGATTCGCTGCAAGTCATGGCGAGTCTGGCGGAGCGGGAGGGTCTGCGCGGAAAAGTTCAGTGCATCTATGTCGACCCACCCTACGGCATCAAGTTCAACAGCAACTTCCAGTGGAGCACAACCAGTCGCGACGTGAAGGACGGGAACGCCGCGCACATCACACGCGAGCCCGAACAGGTGAAGGCTTTCCGCGATACCTGGCGTGATGGTATCCACAGTTACCTCACCTACCTCCGCGACCGCCTCACCGTCGCCCGTGATCTACTCACCGAATCCGGGTCCATCTTCGTGCAAATCGGCGATGAAAATGTCCACCGCGTCCGAGTGGTGATGGATGAGGTGTTCGGGGAAGACAACTTCGCTGGTGAGATTAGCTTTTTCAAAACCAGCTCGCAATCCACAATTGGGATTCCGTCAGTCGTCGATACCTTGGTGTGCTATGCAAAGCGGAAGGAGCATCAAAAATTCCGTTCGCTGTTGCGCGAGAAAGTTGCTGGTGACACTGGAGCCAAGCAGTACACGATGGTTATTGACGAGCTTTTTAACGAGGTGCGAGCGGCAACAGAAGAAGAGCTGCGGATGAAGCCCAGCGAACTGAAAGGATGGCGCTTTTGTGCTTTGGGACCGACAACCTCGCAAGGAGCTCAAGAGGGACGTAGCGACCCCTATCTATTCCGAGGCGTTCCTTACCCTGTCCCAAAAAATCGGCACTGGAGTTTAAGTCCAAAGCTAGGCGAGGAAATGGATAAACTTGCCAGAATCGGTCGCTTACGTTCAGGAGGTAAAGGGCTCCGTAGCGTCCTTCTGTTGGACGATAACCCGGCAACGCCTTTGGACAACGTGTGGCTTGACACGGGTTCTGGCAGCTTCGGCGAAGAACAGATTTACGTAGTCCAAACTGTTACAAAGGCAGTTCAACGCTGCATCCTCATGACGACAGACCCAGGCGACCTCGTGCTCGATCCAACCTGCGGTTCCGGCACCACCGCTACCGTCGCCGAGCAATGGGGCCGCCGCTGGATCACGATTGACACCTCCCGCGTGGCACTAGCCCTTGCTCGTGCCCGCATCATGGGTGCCCGCTATCCGTTTTACCTGCTAGCCGATTCCCGCGAGGGCCAGCTGAAGGAGGCGGAAGTCACAGGGACAGCGCCGAGTTCGAAGCCCGCGCATGGGAACATCCGCCACGGCTTCATCTATGAGCGCGTGCCGCACATCATGCTCAGTTCCATCGCCAACAACGCGGAGATCGATGTCATCTGGGACCGGTGGAAGGTGAAGCTGGAGCCGTTGCGTGAGAAGCTGAACGCCACGCTCAAGAAGACTTGGCAGGAGTGGGACATTCCGCGCGAAGCCGATGCGAAATGGCCCGACGCGACAAAGAAGGTTCACGCCGACTGGTGGCAGGGCCGCATTGCCAGACAGCAGGAGATCGACAAGTCTATCGCGGCTAAGGCCGAGTTTGAATACCTCTACGACAAGCCCTACGAGGATAAAAAGACTGTGCGCGTCGCCGGGCCGTTCACGGTTGAAAGTCTGTCGCCCCATCGGGTCTTAGGCGTGGACGAAACCGACGAGCTGATTGACCCACTCAAGCAGGACAGTACCAAATACGGAGCCAAGCAGTCGTTCCCAGAAATGATTCTGGAAAACCTCAAGACCTCCGGTGTCCAGCAAGCGCATAAGGATGACAAAATCACCTTCACATCGTTGATTCCGTGGCCTGGCGATCTCGTGTGCGCCGAGGGTCGGTACACTGAGGCCGAATCCGGCAAGGAAAAGCGTGCGGCCATCTTTATCGGCCCAGAATTTGGTACGGTCACACGCCCGGATTTGGTCGAGGCTGCCAAGGAAGCCGGTGATGCCGATTTTGACGTTTTGATTGCCTGCGCCTTCAACTACGAAGGACATGCGACCGAATTCAACAAGCTGGGGCGTATTCCCGTGCTCAAGGCCCGGATGAACGCCGATCTTCACATGTCTGAAGATCTCAAAAACACAGGGAAAGGAAACCTCTTCGTGATATTCGGTGAGCCGGATATTGACATGTTGCCGGAGAAGGAAGGCAGACTGCGGATTAAGATCAACGGGGTGGATGTGTTCCACCCGAACACAGGCGAGGTTAAAAGCAGCGGTGTCGATGGAATCGCGTGTTGGTTCATCGACACGGACTATAACGAAGAAAGCTTCTTCGTCCGGCACGCTTATTTCCTCGGGGCAAACGATCCGTATACGTCGCTCAAGACGACCTTAAAGGCGGAAATCAACGCCGAGGCATGGGCAACGCTCAACAGCGACGTTTCACGCCCATTTCCGAAGCCAAAGAACGGACGCGTTGCAGTTAAGGTCATCAATCATCTCGGCGATGAGGTGATGAAAGTGTTCAAGATCAGCTAAACAACAGAGCCTGCCATGGAATTTCGGATTGCAGACACGTTCACGGAGAGTCTAGCCAACCTCGCCGATGTGGAGCAGAAGGCGGTCAAGATGACCGCTTTCGATCTCCAGATGAACCCCGCTCACCCGAGTTTCCAATTCCACAAGCTGGAACGTGGCCGTGATCCGCGGTTCTGGTCCGTCCGAGTCAATAATGACATTCGGATCATCGTCCACCGGACGGAAGGAAGCTTGCTGCTATGTTATGTCGGGCATCATGACGATGCCTACAATTGGGCTGAGCGGCGAAGGCTGGAGACGCACCCGAAGACCGGCGCAGCGCAGCTTGTCGAAATCCGGGAGACGGTACAAGAGATTCGGATTCCGAAGTACATCGAGGAAGAGCGCCCAGCTCAGCCCAAACCACGCCTGTTCGCGAGCGTTTCAGATGATGTGTTGCTGGGATATGGGGTTCCGCCAGAATGGCTGCCGGATGTTCACGCGGCAACCGAAGAAACGCTATTAGGCTTGGCCGATCACCTGCCGAGGGAAGCATCGGAGGCGCTTCTGGAACTGGCTACAGGAGGCAAGCCGGTGCCGCTCGTGCCGTCTGTCGCGGGTGCTGATCCTTTCCACCACCCGGATGCGCAGCGGCGCTTCCGTGTGATGAGCAATGTCGAGGAACTTGAACGCGCATTGGACTTCCCTTGGGAAAAGTGGACAGTCTTCCTCCATCCAATGCAGCGATCTATTGTGGAGCGGAGCTACAACGGCCCGGCGCGTGTGTCGGGGTCGGCGGGAACAGGCAAGACCATCGTTGCACTGCACCGTGCTGCGTACCTTGCGCGTACAAATCCTGAGGCACGGGTGTTGCTCGCGACTTTCTCGGATACGCTTGCAAACGCCTTACAGTCAAAGCTCCGTCATCTGATACACAACGAACCGCGTCTCGGCGAGCGCATTGAAGTCTATTCGATGAATTCGATTGGGCGCAGGTTGTATGAACTCAACTTTAGCCGCCCGCAGATGGCGGATCGTGAGGCCGTTAAGGCGTTAGTTCAGGAGGCGGCCAAAGCTTCCGAAGCAAGCAAGTTCTCATTGCACTTCCTGACGACGGAATGGGAAGAGGTTGTAGACGCTTGGCAGTTGGGGTCATGGGAAGCGTACCGTGATGTTGTGCGCCTGGGGCGTAAGACACGGCTTCAAGAAAAGCAGCGGCAGGCGCTGTGGACGATCTTCGATCAAGTTCGGGCCGAGCTTCAGAAACGGGGTCTCTTAACGTATCCCGCCTTGTTTGGAGCGCTCGCTGAGAAATTTACAAACAGCTCGCGACTGCCTTTCGATTTCGCCGTAGTTGACGAAGCGCAAGACATGAGCGTCGCACAGCTTCGTTTCCTAGCAGCGCTCACCGGGTCGCGGCAAAACGGACTCTTTTTTGCTGGTGATCTCGGGCAACGAATCTTCCAACAGCCATTCTCTTGGAAGGCGCTAGGCGTGGATGTTCGCGGGCGTGCTTACACCCTGAAGATCAACTACAGAACCTCTCATCAAATCCGCAACCAGGCCGACCGGCTACTCGGACAGGAATTGGCAGATGTGGATGGAATCGTCGAGGCACGGGGCGGAACGATCTCGACGTTCAACGGCCCACCGCCCGAGATCGAAACGTTCGGCAAAGAACAGGAGGAGAGTCAGGCAGTGGGGCAGTGGCTTGCGGCTCGGGTGAAAGAAGGTGTCGTTGCTCACGAAATTGGCGTTTTCGTCCGTTCGGACGCACAGATTGATCGAGCCACTGCCGCTATGCGAGCAGCGAATATACCATTCAAGGTGCTGGACGAGCATGTCGATACTACAAGCGGCTTCGCGTCAATCAGCACGATGCACCTCGCAAAAGGGTTGGAGTTTCGCACCATAGTTGTGATGGCGTGTGACGACGAGGTGCTTCCACTCCAGGAACGAATCCAAACGGTAGGCGACGACGCGGATCTCGAAGAGGTCTATGCCACCGAGCGGCACCTGCTTTACGTCGCCTGCACTCGGGCACGGGATCACCTGCTCGTGACAGGCGTAGAACCAGCGTCGGAGTTCCTCGATGATCTGCGGAAATGACGGGTAGTTTTCTTGGACGAGTGACCTCCAGGACAGCGCCGCACAGAATGTGCGGCAAGAGGCTAAGGCGCTGTCGGCAGAAGGGTCACAGGCGTAGATTCCATCTAAATGAAGTAAGACAGAGCCGGTAAGGAAAAAACATGGGTCCGCCCGCGAAGTACACACAGCCGATCCATTTCGAAGACTTCGACGGTCTCCAGTTTGAACGCCTCGTCTTCGCTTATCACGCGCGCACCGAAAGATGGCGGTCGCTCGAATGGTACGGCCAGAGCGGAAGCGATTCCGGACGGGATATTTGGGGCGTTCGGGAAGATGGCACGGGGACTGGCGAGTCTGTCTGTGTGCAATGTGTAAATCGCACCAAGCTGACATTTGCCAAGATTCGGACAGATATTTCCAAGGTCCTAAAGGCAACCAACGGAGCGCCCCAGCGGTTCCGCATTGTGACTGCGGCAAACGTTTCTGCTGCGATGCGCGACAAGATCAAAAAACACGTGATGTCGAGCGGCGTTCGCCAATGCGACATTTGGTCCGGCGCGGAATTTGAAGAATTCTTACGGCACGGAGCCGAGTCGCTTCTGAAGCGATTTATCGAGGGCGAGGCGTTCCCTGACGCCGCGGCCGATTTGATCACTTTCGCCCAGGCAGAAATGCCGTTGAGCGACGAGGAAGTTCTTGCGCTAATGGCAAGGTTTTTTGACCGTCCCGCCTTCTACACGCCGATCCATCAGGAAAGCAACCTTGGTGATTTCAAGCAGGCGATAACCGATACGATCCAGGCTTTGGGAACAGGCATCTCGAAGGCGCGCGACGGTCATGTGATCGCCCGTATTCCATCACGGCAGCAATTGAAAGACGCAGGCCTGCGTAATAAGGTGCAAGCCGTCGAGAAGGCCCTTGCGAAACTCAGAGCAAGGTTTGATGAGCTAATCCGGACCGGCGTCGTTAAACACTGTCAATGTAACGATCCCACTTGTCCCGTCTATTTCATGCCCAATGAAGCAGCACACGAACTGGAGCAGCTTCGCCAGAGTGCTTTGAGGTTGTTTCGTGCAGCCTATCAAGGCTTTGAAGAGCCGTCATCGTGGTGAAGCGCGGCCGGCATAGGCACACGGCCATCGGGCGCTTTCCCACACGGCTCATTGCCGTATCAGGAGGAGGCCTCGATGCTTGAGCTCACTCCCGACGACATTGCGGCGCTCAACGACACCGACCTTCGCACGCTTGTTCGCCGCCTGGCGGAATGCGAGCTGAAGAGCCGCTCGCACTCGTCATCGTACGTCACGGCTGGCGGCGCGCAGGATGCCGCCGACGGCGGCGTGGACGTGCGTGTGGCGCTTCCCGCCGGAAAGCAAATCGACGGCTTCATTCCGCGAGCGGCCACCGTGTTCCAGTCCAAGGACACGGACATGCAGCCCGCGAAAATTCTCGCGGAAATGCGGCCGAAGGGGATGGCGAGGCCCGCCATAAAGGAACTGGCGCGGATCGGCGGCGCCTATATCATCGCGACATCAGGGAACGTCACTGACTCCATGCTGGAGGAAAGACTCGCCGCGATGAAGGAAGCGGTGAGCGACCTTGAGAACCGCGACGCACTGCATCTAGATTTTTACGACAGGACACGACTTGCGTCATGGGTCAATAGCCATGCGTCCCTTATTCTGTGGATCAGGGAAAAAATCGGGAAACCTTTGACCGGCTGGCGGGCCTATGGGGCTTGGGCCTATCCGGCGGAGGGCGTCGATGCCGAATACCTGGTTGACGATCAGCTTCGCGTGGTCACCCAGAAAGTGGAAGACGGTGAAGGACTCGCCGCGGCGGCGGGAATTGAGCACATCCGCGCCATTCTAAGCGAACCCGGCAAGGTCGTCCGGCTTGTCGGTCTCTCGGGCGTCGGCAAAACACGCTTCGTACAGGCGTTGTTCGATAGCCGCGTCGGGCAGAACAGTCTGAGTCCGGCGCTCGCGATGTACACGAATACCTCTGACAATCCGAACCCTCAGCCCCGAAACCTCGCGGCGGAATTCGTGGCGTCGGGAAATCGCGCGATTCTCGTTGTCGATAACTGCACCCGCGAACTCCATGGCAGTGTTTCCGATGCCTGCCGGACGCAAGGGAGCAAGGTCAGCCTTCTGACGATCGAACATGACGTGCGCGACGATATGCCGGAAGAAACGGATGTTTTCTGGCTGGAGCCTTCGTCGGCTGACCTGATCGAAGACCTAGTAAAGCGCCGGTACCCTGATATGTCGCCGGTCACGGTGCGGACCATCGCGGCAAACTCCGACGGCAACGCCCGCATCGCCATCGCGCTTGCCGGCACAGTGGGCAAGAATGAAACGATTTCGGCCTTGCCTGATGAAGCCTTTTTTCAGCGTCTGTTCCATCAAGGGTACGGCTCCGACGACTCCCTTCTCCTCGCCGCGCAAGCCATGTCGCTTGTCTACTCCTTTCACGGGGAAAATATCTCCAATGACAAGGAGGCAGAGCTTGTACGGCTTGGCGCGATGATCGGAAAGCATGCGCAAGACGTGTACCGCTACGCGGCTATCCTTCGCGAGCGCGATCTTGTCCAGCATCGCGGCCCCTGGCGCGCGCTGCTGCCCCATGCGCTCGCCAACCGGCTCGCAAAAAGCGCACTCCGGAACATCCCGCCCGGCGTGATTGAAGCGAATCTCGTAACGGAAGCGCCCGTGCGGCTCATAAGATCCTTCTCGCGGCGGCTTGGCTACCTGTCGGACAGCCCGGAGGCCGTGGCTACCGTCACCAAGTGCCTCGCACCCGGCGGTATGCTCGCGGAAGTCTCAAAACTGAGCTTCCAGGAACAGGAGATGTTACAGAATGTCGCGCCGGTCGCGCCTGCAGCGGCTCTCGCCGCGATTGAAAGGGCATTTCTCAGCCCGGAAGCAAATGCCGCTGCGTCCGCCTGCCGGTATGTCACGCGCATTCTCCGTCCACTTGCCTACGATCCGGCGATGTTCGAACGCTGCTCAGAGTTATTCGCAATCATTGCGGACACCGAGACGGACGAGACAAACGCGCATGACGCAGCACGAAATGCCTTTCCGTCCCTCTTTTCCCTATATGCCTCCGGCACGCATGCAACGGTCCAACAGCGTCTGGCCGTACTTCGGCCGATGCTTCTGTCTTCTGACGCGAAGCGCCGGTCTCTCGGATTGAAGGGCCTGGGGTTCGCGCTCGAAGGGATGCATTTCGGCGCGGGCTATGATTTTGAGTTCGGCTCGCGCGTTCGGGATCACGGCTACTGGCCGAAAACCAGAGACGAAGTCAAACAGTGGTATGCCGCCGTCCTCAATTTTGCGGTGGAGCTTGCCGTCTCCAATGCTGCCATCGCGCCTGAAGTCCGGAAGGAAATCGCAAACCGTTTCCGCGGCCTCTGGACGTCGGCGCGCGTCTTTGACGAGCTGGAAGCGGCTTGCGGCGCGATTCAGAGCGGTCGGTTTTGGCATGAGGGCTGGATTGCCGTCCGCGAAACGCAAGAGTACGACGCCAAGGGCCTGGCGCCGGAGATTGCGGCGAGGCTGTCCCAACTGGAACAGCTCTTGCGTCCAAAGGATCTTCGGGAAAAGGTTCTGGCGATAGTGCTCGGCGATGAAAGGCACTGCTATGACCTTGTCGATATCGTAGAGGACGAAGTCGATGACGGGGGCGAAGACGCTTCTTCCAAAAAACTTCATAAGAAGGTGGAAGCGACGAATGCCATAGTGCGCAACTTGGGGCAAGCCGTCGCCGCCGACGAGGTAGTATTTGAACGGCTCCTGCCGCAACTGTTCACGGGCAACGCGCACCAGGGAGTCTTCGGTGAGGGACTAGCCGATGGTTCGCAGGACCTGCAGGCCATGTGGGACCGGCTGAGATTCCAGGTGAAGGAATCGACGGGCGCGATAAACTTCGCTGTGATGTGCGGATTTCTGAAGTCCGTTCATATTTCGAATCCGGAGTTGGCGCATGACCTCCTTGAGAAGTCTGTTAATGACGATGTCCTTGGCGCCTACTACCCTATACTGGAAGCCTCATTCAATCTCGATGAGCGCGGAAGCGCTCGCATGCTCCGCGCCCTCGCGCGGGGGCGCGCAGCGATCCACCTGTACAAGGCACTCTGTTATGGCGGCGTTAGCAAAACGATCCCGCCGAAGGCGATGAAGGATATTGTCCATGAGATCGCGGCCAAGGATGGCGGGTTCCAGGTCGCTATCGAGGTGCTTTATATGCGGCTGCACGATGAGAAGAAGCCTCCGGCAGAAATTCAGGAAGCGGGCCGCGCTCTTCTCGAACGAATTCCGTTTGTCGAAAAAGACCAGCATACCGATTACCGGTACTCCAAGATCGCGAAGGCATGCCTGAGCGGTCCGGACGGTGCCGCTTTTGTGACGCAGCTTTGCGGCAGGCTCAAACAGGCCATATTGGCGCATAAGACGCACGTCATGTACTACGACGATTTGCTGAGCGCCCTGATGCACGTTCAGCCAAACGCTGTGCTGGACGCCATGTCAGCGGGCGATGAAATACAACTGGAAAAGGGTCTCTATTTGGATTTGTCTCGGGTAAAGGCGAAGCTGTTCACGGCTGCTCCTGAATTGGCCCTTCTGGAATGGTGTGACGAGAAGCCGGCGACGCGGTACGCAACGCTTGCCAGCGCCGTGCCGATAGCGACGAACGGCGAGGATACCAAAGAGCGAGAATGGTTTCCCCTTGCGCTTCGTCTACTTGAGAGAGCGCCGAATCGTGTTGACGTGCTGAGGCGCTTTGTTTCGCAGATGAAATCCACGATTTCCTGGACGACGCGCGCTGCGCACGTCGAAGCTAACGCCCGGCTCCTCTCGAAGCTGGCGGATTACCCCGATCCCGGCGTCGCTGCGCTTGTCGCGGAAGAGATGCTTGTCTTCGCCAAGCGCATCGAAGAGCTGAAACAGTCAGAGGCTGTGGGCGACCGGTCGCAAAGCGACCGCTTTGAATAGCGCTCTCTAACCTGCGTTGATCATTCGGGGATTGAAGCAGCGTCCGGGAAAATCGCCGCCATCATCGCGAGCAGGATTGCCATCCACGCGACAGCGTCCCTGCACACGATGTCACACACGTCGGGCCGATCCAAACTTTTGGATACTCCATGGCCGACAGTATTCTGCCCGATATTGACAATGTTCCACATGGCGCTGGCTGGATCACCGTGCGTCATGCTGTTCAGGGACCGCGTCATTTCCGGTCCGCACCCTGGAAATCGCTCGCCTCCGATTTCATCGAACATTTGCGCCAGCGTCGGACGCTTCCTGTGGTGCCAGCCGTTCTTCCAAAGGTCGACTTTTTGGGGAAAGCGATGGAGGTAGAGAATAGTCACCGATCGTTCGACGAGTGGTCGAAGTAAAACGAGCGCACCATAAAGGTAACCTTGCCGCACCAGCTCCCGAATGGAAAGCGCGAGGCTGATGCCTGATGGAATTATTTGGCATGCGGCCCATTGCAGATCGTTCTTCTGTATTGCGTGAGTCCGTGGCGCGACTTGGCTATTCACTTTCAAGCAGGCGATGATGAGCTCGTCAAAGGCTCGAACTGTTTCACGCCCCAGATAGGGTTCATCTTGAGGAGTGTAGGTGACCTTGATATCAGGTGTTTTTCCGCTCACAGCCAAACCCTCCCACGACATTTCGCGACGTGCCATCACTCAACTTTCCCCCTCAGCAGAAGCTTCGCGACGACAGCAGAGACCTGGTTCTCATACCCGCGCTTAGCCATGCGCTCCAACCGCTCACGCAGCCAGTGCTCGTCCCAGAATTCCCAGCCCTGCGCGGCGAAATGGGTTCGGATCGCGGCGCGGTCCGCTTCATTCCGGACCTTTCCGGCGGCAAGAGAGAGCTTCACCTGCGCACCTGTGCGGCAGGCGCCGATGTCGGTTAATTGTAGGCAGAGGCGGTTGAACACAACCTTTCGCAGTTCCGGCTTTGCGAAGAGCTTATACCGGATCGCATGTTCGGCATTACTGCCGTCGAATGCCGAAGCCCGGACGCCGACGGAATCGAAGTAGCTTTTGCACTCGACCACCCGCAGAACATTGTCACGGCCGTTGTAAGCTACGATGTCCAGCTCCCATCTGGGCGCAGATGGCAAGCCGATCAGGCGTTTTTCTTCCTTCGTCAGCTCGACCTTGACCTCTGTTCGGACCCAATAGCCCTCCATCCAGAGGATCTCCGCGACCAGTTGTTCGAAGGCGTCCAAGGGCTAGGTCCTTTCAGAAACACTATGAATGATAGCTTTCTTTGCGTTCCGAACAAGATCGGAGCGGCGGCGGGCGGTGGTGCGATGCACGGCTCGGGGTTGTCTTTGTGGCGTGTTGTGGGGTGGAGGGAAGAATGGGCGATCCGCGCTCTTTCGCGGCTCGTGGTGTTATGTGTGACATGCGGCAGATTATGGAAAATGGACTTGCGCGGCGGGACCGGCTCCCTTCGAGTCCGTGGTGGCGCTGCGCGAAATTGCGATTGCGGGAACTCGAAGCGCAGGGATAGTATCGTGGCCTTACGAAAATATCGGCTGTTTGGGCCGCAGGGTGCCAAAAGATGATAATTGAGAGAAACGCGCTACAGCAGGTGGTTCCCGTAGATTCTGGATCTGCACAGGAAAGCATGAAAAAGTCGGCAGTAGCCCCGAAAACCGTTCTGGAAACGATCCTTGATTGGTCGCAGGACCGGCCTGTTTGGCAGCGGGATGCTCTGCGACGCATCGTTTCGAAGGGAAAATTGGACGCCAGCGACTTCGCCGAGCTGGCCGACCTCTGCAAGCAGGGCAAGGGCGCGAAAAGTAAGAACGGGCTGAAACCCGATCCGCTGGCGAAAGCCCATCTCCCCGCAAATCCGGGACAAGGTGCGGCCGTGTCGCTGCTGTCCGTCGGAGAGGTCGACGGTGTGAACAACCTGGCTCCTGACCAGACGCTCACGTTCGAACAGAACGGCATTACGATAGTCTACGGCGACAACGGTGCCGGGAAATCCGGGTACGCGAGGATTCTTAAACGCGCCTGCCGGGCACGCCATCCGGGAAAGATAGAGCCCAACATTTACGCCCAGCAGCCGCCCCCGGCCAACGCTACTGCCACGATCACATATAGTGTCGGGAGCAAAGCACAGCCCCCGGAGAAGTGGCAGGACGCTGCGCATCCACACGGGATCTTGTCGGCGGTCAGCGTGTTCGACAGCGACTGCGGCGCCATTCACCTCCGGGAAAAGAATGAAGTAGCGTTCCGGCCATTCGGCGTTGATGTGCCGGACGAGCTGGCGAACGCGTGCCAGTCTGTGAAAGACAGCCTCACAACCGAACAGAAGCTATTGGAGAAGGCTAAGAATCCGATCTTTCTGAAGCCGTCATGGAAGGAAACGACGGCCGTGGGAAAGGCGCTGTCGGCGCTGAAGTACGACACCGATATCAAGAAGATCGAGGCGCTGGCGAAGTTGACGGAGGAAGAGACAACCCGGCTTGCGCGCCTGCGGGAAGATCTTTCTAAAGACCCGGGAAAGGCAGCGGCGGAACAAACGTTGAAGGCGGATAACGTCAAGCGCCTGCTTGATGCCATCAGTCTGGTGGAGGGCAAAACAGCCGACAAAGCTCTGGACAGCGTTGCTGCCGCCGTTGCGGATGCCGCTACAAAGCGGGAAGCCGCTCGTCTGGCCGCCAACGAGGCGTTTTCCGGAGAACCATTGAAGGACGTGGGCGGCGAGGTCTGGCGCGTGCTGTGGGATGCGGCCCGGCGTTACTCTACCGAGGTAGCTTATCCTGGGCAGCCATTTCCGCCGTCGCAGGGGGATGCCCGCTGTGTCCTGTGTCAGCGAACCCTCGATGCGGAGGCGCGCGAGCGTATGGCGCGGTTCGAGGAATTCATCCAAAAAGACACAGAACGGTTGGCGCAGGAGGCGGAGAAATCGAGCAAGGCGGCGCGTCAACAGCTCTCATCCGTCGCTATCGGCACGCGTGCGCTGAAGGCGAACCTGCAGGAGGTAGCTCTGCACGACGGGGCCCTGGCACAACGTGTCCGGCGTTTTATGGCGTTATGCCGGCTGCGTCGGTATGAGCTATTCAGCGCCATTGACGCAGGGAAACAGCCGGCGCTACCGACGCCGGAGGCGAGTCCAGCGGCCGACCTTGGCCAGCTTGAAAAAGGCATACGGGACTACGCTGCCGAAATGAAGAAGTCCGCCACCGCTGATGAACGCAAGAAGCTCGAAGCTGAACTGGCGGAACTGGCTGACCGCGCCTTGCTGGACGGGATGATGCAAGCGGTTCGCGATGAAATCGAGCGACTCAAGACGATTCATTTCCTCGGAGAGTGCCTTAGCGATACCGCGACGAACACGATCACGAAAATAGGAAACGATATCGCAGATACGGTCATCACGCCGAAGCTCCGAGACCGCTTCCAGGAGGAAATCGTCAAGCTCGCGGCTGATAAAGTCCGCGTAGAAATCGTGCGGTCCGGAGGCAAATACGGTTCTCCTCAATATCAGGTGCGGTTATTCGCCAAGCCGGACGCGAAGGTGCAGGACATCTTAAGCGAGGGTGAGAAAACCTGCGTGGCTCTGGCCTCTTTCCTGACGGAGCTAGCGACGGCGCCGCATCAATCCACCCTTGTCTTCGACGATCCTGTGACTTCGCTAGATCACCGCTGGCGGGCAAATGTGGCGAAGCGGCTCGTCGAGGAAGCCGCCCAACGGCAGGTCATCGTATTCACGCATGATTTGATCTTCGTGAACGACCTGTACGACCTGGCACATGAAAAGAAGCGTCCGATCAAGATGCTGAGCGTCAGCCGAGGGAAACAAGGCGCGGGCTTGGTAACCGACGGCCTCCCGTGGAAAGCCCAAAAGGTGGAGGAGAGGATCGATCATCTTGAGAAGGACGCGCGCGAAGCGAAGAAGCTCTACGACAACAACCAGCAGGAAGAGTACAACCGGGAAGCTGCCAGTATCTACAGCAATCTTCGGGCGTCCTGGGAGCGTGGTTTAGAGGATGTGGCATTTTTCCGGGTCGTGCAGAGACATAGGGACTACATCAATACTAAGGATCTTAAGAAGGCGAGCGTCCTCACGGAAGCAGATTGCGATGCCTTCCATGCCGGGTTCAAGAAATGCTCGGACGTCGTGGATGCCCACGATCCATCAAGCGGCAGGAACGCTGACGCGCCGCCGCCGAACGAGCTCATGCAGGATATCCAGGCGCTGAAGGACTGGGTTGCGAGTTTGCGAGACCGGCAAAAGAAGGTCGCCTGAGCAACGCATGAGCTAGGTCTCCTAATGCCCTCGGCGGAAGTGCTGTTTGATCGAACTCTGTGCGGACATCGAGTCAAGCTGAGGAGATGAGATGGAGGATATTTCGGGGAGTTACAGCCGGGTTCAGATAGAGCTTTTCCCATATGAGCGCCGTGCGCTCGAGACGCTCGAACGCGAATTCAGGATTGAAAGAGAAACCGTGGTGGGTTTCGCGCAGTCTCTGAACGCGCTAAGGAAGGCTTTCGAGGAGATCCTCGGCGGCAGCGGGCAGGAGTTTCGAGGCGGGCGCATCGTGATAATGGGATTGATAAATCACGCGCACCATCTTTTTGCCGGCGGCCTACAGGCTCTGGAGGCTGGCAATGGGGTTGTCTGGTCGGCCTGCGTGCGCGGCCTCATGGAGACGTTCGGTGCCTGCGTAATGATCGCTGAGAGACCAGAAAGCGTAACAAATCACTTGGTGCATGTACCTGCGGGGAAGCTTCTGAACGCTGCGGAGCGCGGCCAGCCGGGGTTGGGGGCCGATATCAAGCGGCTTCATAAAATCGTTCACCCCGGTTCAGGCGCGATTCATTCGGGTTTTAAGGTGGTGAACGATAAAGATCGGTCCCTAGCGTTTCACCTTGGTCTCCGACGGCCAGAACCGAGCGACGGCCGAGAGGGTGTGATCGTGTTAGCTAATCTCGCGCTTTATTTAGAAGAAAAACTGGTGGCGCTTGCCCGCAACGAAAAAGTGCTGTCGGCGGGAAAGGTTGTCATGGTTCGGAGGGATGACGCCGATCCTATTCAAGGGGAAGCCATATGAGCTCTTTCAGCGCACGGACAAATTCACGGCGCCTTCATGAACACTGCCAGTAATCCACCAGTCAAGAGAACGGTCGCTTTAGCTGGGGCCACAGGCCTCGTCGGGCGTTCGATCCTCGATGGGCTGCTGGCCGACACATCGGTTCAGTCGGTCCATGTATTGGGCAGGAAAAAGCCCCGCGTCGCCCATGCGCGGCTCACATGCCACATCGTTGACTTCGCAGCGTTGCCGCAGCTTCCGCCCGTCGACGAGGTCTATCTGGCGCTCGGCACGACCATCAAAGTTGCCGGCAGCCAGGCTGCATTCCGGGCTGTCGATTTCGACGCCAACCTTGCAGTGGCTCGCGCAGCTCTCGCCGCGGGTGCGCGGCGCTGCGGTCTGGTCAGTGCGATGGGAGCGAACGCGAAATCCGGCGTATTCTATAACCGCGTGAAGGGAGAATTGGAGGAAGCGCTGGCGCTGTTGCCCTTCGAGGGCCTCGTCATTGCGCGGCCGTCTTTGCTCGTCGGAGATCGCGCGGCGCTCGGTCAGCCGGAGCGTCCGCTTGAGACGGTATCTGCGGTATTCATGAAAATGCTAAGGCCCCTTATTCCGGCCAACTACCGGGCAATCGCCGCAGCCCAGGTCGCGCGAACACTTTTGGCGCGAACACCCTCGGCAGAAGGCCGGGTCGTGGTGCTTTCCGGCGAGATGTAACGGGGCTAGGCGCCGGGGGGCGGTCCCGGATTTGCGCATGGAAGAATTGGCGATCCGCAGATTTGGCGAATTGGCGAGCCGCGCGGGGCGCGGCTCGGAGTTGATGTTTGTGGGGTGGGGCGGATTATGGCAAATAGGTTCGCACGGCGGCGGTGGATACAGCTGGAAAGCCGACTGCGAAGCCGAAGGCGTGAAGCGCCTGCGCGTTACTTTCACTTGCCGGCGAAGGACGGGGTCGGGTGCGAAACGGGTTCATTTCCGCTGTTAGGGAACGGTGGAGGATGGTTCCATCCTGGGGCTGCCGGGGCGGAGACAGCTGCTCCGCTTTTTTCCCGGCAGTACAGAAGTTCAAGGAATTTGCCCTGGGCGGGATAGTGCCATCCCCTACGCCTCAGCGGATCATGGTGACCGCAATCATTCGGCTTCGAAGCCCAGGGCAAAGGGATGTTTTGGTGCGGGCTAAAGAGGTTGTCCGACAGTCTTAAGGATGTGCCCTGCGCGATCCGCCGCTCGATGGCTTACTCGCGATGCACGGCTCGATGATGCAGGGCTCGATGGCTTACTCGCCCTGCATACTCGCCGATCCGCCGCTCAATGGATTACTCGCGACGCATTCCCGGATTTGCAAAGCACCTTATCCCGACGCTCCTGAACTGATAGGCAGGGCGCGGAGACTCGTTCGGCCCAAAAGTATGAGATTTCGGGGATCTCTTAGGGCTCAAGATCCTTGCCCAGATCAAGGGTTTTTTCTTTTTCGCGCTGGTCGAATTCCTCGGCAAGCTCGCGGGACCTCAGGAACTCCCGCGCATAGCGGCCGCGATCTTCGTCGTAGTGGCTGGCCTGCAACTTCTGCTGGCCGACGTATACGGCATCGAGTTCCGGGGAGCTCCCAAGCTTCTGAATGTCCTGCTGGCGTTTGTTGAACAGATCTGCTTCATCTCGCAGATGACGCCGAGCTATGTCCTCGGCCTTGGAATGGAATTCAGAGTACTCGGCCGCCTTCCTCCAAGGCTCGCTATTATCAGCGCCGTTCTTTGAGCGCGGGGCGGCATCGAAACTTTGCGAGAGCTTTGCCTGTACGAGCTCGTGGTCGCGAGCTTCGAGCTGGCGTTGCAGCTCAAGGTCTCCGCCTTCGAGCGGTCCCTTCTGGGCGATGTGCTCCAGGATCTGGAGCTGAATCTGTACTTCCATGTAAGGGAGTTTGGATGGGTCGATGTCCATAGATCAAACCTGCCCTGGCCGTTGCCGGCGGTATATCGGTCTTTAGATTATTATCCGGCATTGGCGCGGTCCCGGATTTGCACGTGGAAGAATTGGCGATCCGCAGATTTGGCGATGCGCGCGAGGCGCGGCTCGGGGTTGATGTTTGTGGGGTGGGGCGGATTATGGCAAATAGGTTTGCACGGCGGCGGTGGATACAGCTGGAAAGCTGACTGCGAGGCCGAAGGCGTGAAGCGCCTGCGCGTTACGTTCACTTGCCGGCGAAGGACGGGGTCGGGTGCGAAACGGGTTCATTTCCGCTGTTAGGGAACGGTGGAGGATGGTTCCATCCTGGGGCTGCCGGGGCGGAGACAGCTGCTCCGCTTTTTTCCCGGCAGTACAGAAGTTCAAGGAATTTGCCCTGCGCGGGATAGTGCCATCCCCTACGCCTCAGCGGATCATGGTGACCGCAATCATTCGGCTTCGAAGCCCAAGGCAAGGGTGTTTGCAAAGATGATGATGGTAGCGGGCGAGGGACTTGAACCCCCATGACCTTGCGGTCGGACGATTTTGAGCCGTCTGCGTCTGCCAGTTCCGCCAGCCCGCCATAAGCGCGGCGTTTCTTCACTTTAACACTTACGAAGCTCAGGGGGCGTAATCGCTCACATCTCCCTACCCCTCTTGCTCGGTAGCAGTCTCATTCTTATTCTTGGCTTTCGGCCGCCGTATGTTGATCGCGGCGGCGTCGAGGGTGTTCTTTAGGTGGGAGGCGTAGTATTTTTCGATCATCTCGACGCTGGTGCGGCAATTCTTCGCGATCTGATAGATGTCGGCGCCTTCCATGAGACGCAGGCAGATGTAGGTGTGCCGCAGACTATAGGCCGTGCGGGGCTGGCCCTCACGATCTTTCTTGAGGCCTTGTTCGTCCAGAATAGTGTTGAAGAGTTGACGGTGGGTCTTCGGAAAAATCACATCGGTCGGCTGCGGCGTATTCCTCTCGACCAGCCTCTGAAAAGGCTTTACGGCCCCGCTGGTGCTCTTGCAATAGCCGACGCCGCGTTTGCCGCGGACTTCGATCTCAAGGATGGTTTCGTGGCTGCCCTGGTCCTCGACAATCTTCACGTCGCGATATTCGAGGCGGGCCGCCTCATCCGGGCGCAGGCCCGTATTCGCCATGAACAGGACGTAGTCGTGAAGCTGTTCTGATTCCCATTTGTAGCGGGGATTTTTCGGAGCGCGCGCCCGTCGCCGGGTGGCTTCATAGAGCTTCTTGTATTCCTCCGGGGAAAACCATGCGCGGTGTGAAATTTTCCCCGACGCCCGGTAGGGCTCGGAGAGATCTGGAAGCCGGTCCAGCCATCGGTGGCGTATGGCGGCTTTTAGCGTCTGCCGCAGAACGACGATTTCCTGATGCATTGTGCTCCGGGCCGGCGGCTTTCCGTATTGTTTGACCGCTTCCTCGTGGCGATGAATGCGGTACTCCTGCACTTGGCCGGGCGTGATCTCGGAAAGCCCCATGTCGCCGAAGAAAGGTACCAGATGAAGCCGGAGGCGAGTGCTGTGGCCCTCAACGTACTCGGCGTTACGTTGACCCTCGGTGATGATCTGGTATTCCCGCTCGAATTGTACGGCGGCGTCGCGGAAGGTTTTTTCGCTGCTTAGTTCACCGTTCCGGAGCTTGCCGCGCAGCCCCAGATACCAGTCCTCGGCGAAGTCCTTCGCCTTAGCGAGGGAGTCTTCCTTTGTGGAGACCCGTCTGTTTTTTCCGGCTAGGTAGGTGGCGCACTGCCAGCGGCTGCTATTGTCCCGCCTGTAAACGTGGACCTTGCCGCCGAGGATGGTGTGCTTCTCTGGCATAGCGGTTTGGCCGCCAAAACAGCCAAACTGTGCAACACTTGTGTAAGTATACCACAGGGTCAACGTTTTATCCATCTTGCTGAATGGATTGGTTTTAGTATGGACTGCTGGTTTTGTTTGTATGATTTTGAGTCCGTTGCGTCTGCCAATTCCGCCATTCGGCCACGCACACAATTCTACCAGCAACAGCCGAGTAGCGCAGCCACCATCGTGGAAGCCTCGTCGGCTGCGAGAAGACGATTCGATAGA
>Ga0335069_10000634_pt1 | contig 57762 bp, 39 predicted proteins | sample Lox_Sample_11_FD_206714 | JGI IMG/M metagenome (GOLD analysis project Ga0335069, IMG submission 206714) | Soil microbial communities from Loxahatchee National Wildlife Refuge, Florida, United States - Lox_Sample_1.1 | ecosystem: Environmental > Terrestrial > Soil > Wetlands | place: USA... | reverse complement strand
ACGCCTCGTTTAGTGGCATGAACACGTATCTCTCCTCCGGCACGTCCTTCGGTGGACTCAACAGCGCACGCGACGGCCGGTTGATCCAATTTGGATTGAAGCTGCAGTTTTAGGGCCCCTCAATCCGCAAGTGATCGGGCGGGCCGTTTCGGCGACCCGCCCTTTTTTATCGTATTCGAGAAGGGGCGAGCGGGTGTAGGTGGCAATTGTTGCGGTACATGGCCCGCCAGTCTGGGGTTCCGCTGGCGCTCGCAGAGCAGTCTACGGCGCGCGAGACAAAGGCGGGGGACCTCGGCATGTGTGTAGCGGCGTCTCGCCCGCGGGCCAGCAGTGGAGGCAGGGGTTTGTTGTAGCGGCGCTCTATGAGCGCCGAGACGGCGGTCACAGACCGCCGCTACGGTGCCGACGGCGACGGAAGGTCGCCGCAAACGCCACGCCGAGATGCTACGGGAAGACAGAGATTCTCGGTGTGCTGGTCTTGTGGTATAATAGGCTTTATTTTGCGTGTTCGCAGGGCGCGGGCCTCGGCTCTTTGACGCTTGCGGAGGAAGAGAAATGTGCCAAAATCAGAGTCCGCAAAGACCTAGCTTCCCTACGATGTTATTGAAACTAAAGGCGGTTAGCTGAAATGAGTGAAGCGGATTCAAAAACCTATCTTGTTGAAATTAAGATGGTTACTTGGTGGAGGGAACTCGCGCGCGCACAAAAAAAGATCGGTAACTCCTACGATCTGTTTGAAAATGAACGGCTTAAAAAGCGACATGTTGGCAACTCCTACGATGTGTATGAAAAATAAGCCGCTTACAAGTTACACCCTACGATGTTGATGAAAACAAATATGGTTGCCAGGAATTGCGGGGGTCTTTATGCACGAACTCAATCGTCGTGATTTCCTCTACGCTCTGGGCGGTGTCGCAGCGGCTGTTCGAGCCTACGATTCGCCTCTTCTTTCTACAAGCACCAAGCCGATTCGTGGCAGTTGGTTTGAGATCCAGCACCATGCCACTGTCGAAGGCGTGGATTGGAATCCTGCCTGTGCCCGTTTCACTTCCGAGCAGTGGGACGCCAAGGTCAAGGAGATCGCCGACGCCGGGTTGGAATACCTGGTCCTGATGGCGACGGCGCAGTATTATCGCGCGTTCTACGAAACGAAGATTTTCCCCAAGTGGCAAATGGGTTGCCCTGATCCTATTGGAACTGTCCTTTCGGCGGCTGACAAATATGGCATCAAGTTCTTCGTCGGGGGAGGTTTCTATGGAGACTGGGAGAGCGACAGAATCCTTTCGGATCCGGTGGCTGCTAAGAAGCGCCTGCAGGCTATTGAGGAGCTCACGAAGCTCTACGGCCACCATCAAAGTTTCTACGGTTGGTATTGGCCTAATGAGGCTTTCATCGACCGGCACTATACGGACGAGTTTATCCGCTACGTCAATACGTGCTCGCACCTGGCGCGGCAGCTTACGCCGAAAGCCAAGGTCTTAATTGCGCCTTACGGCACGCGCGTGGCAGTGCCGGACGATAAGTACGTGCGGCAGTTGGATGCGCTCGACGTGGACATCGTCGCGTACCAAGATGAAGTCGGGGTGCGGAAGTCGAAGGTCAGTGAAACCTCGGCCTTTTATGAGGGACTGAGGAAGGCCCACGACCGTTCCAAGAAGGCGGCGATCTGGGCGGACATGGAGATTTTCGAGTTTGAGGGGGAGGTTTACAAGAGCGCCTTGGTTCCCGCTCGCTTCGAACGCGTGCGGCGCCAGATGGAGGGGCTGTCCCCTTGGGTCGATACGATTTTGGTGTATCAGTACCAGGGAATGATGAACAAGCCTGGTTCCGCAGCTTTTGCCGGCTCGCCAGCTTCCACAGTGCTCTACACCGATTACATGAACTGGCTCGAGAACACGAAGAAGAGTGGTGTGTAAGGCAGCCTGAGTTAATCGAGGTTTTCATGGGGTCTTTTGACAAGACGTATTCGGCACTACGAGGAAGACTTGTGGTGTCGTGCCAGACAGGCGACAACCGGGCTTTCCGCGATGCCTCCTGCATGGCCCGTTTCGCGCGGGCCGCGGTGGCGGGTGGTGCGGCGGGTATTCGCGCGAACGGTCCCGAGGAGATTAAAGCTATTCGCGAGGCTGTGAGTGTTCCGATTATCGGTATCTTTAAGGCGACGCAGGACGACGGAAAAATTCTGATTACTTCGTCGTTTGACGCTGCTCAGCAAGTGGTGGCCGCCGGTGCGAACCTCGTGGCTTTGGACTGTACCGCTCGCGGGCAGGGTTACGGAGCGCTGGAACGGCTCCGGCGAATCGAAGCGGAACTGGGCGTGCCGGTTCTGGCTGACATTGCCACGGTGGAAGAGGCCGTGCGCGCCGCGGAAGCCGGGGCCGACGCTGTTCTTTCCACGTTGCGCGGTTACACCCGAGAGACCGCCACCGTCCGAAGCTTTGATGCGGCATTTATCGCGGCCTTGGTGCGAGCCGTGAAGGTGCCGGTGTTGGCCGAAGGACGCATTGAGAGCCCGCAGCAGGCGTGTGAAGCCCTGGAGGCGGGGGCGTATGCGGTCATCGTGGGGTCGGCCATCACCCGCCCGGAGACGATCACGCGCCGCTTTGTTTCCGCCCTTCAGTTGCGGGAACGCCGCCATGCTCCCGGCCACATTTCTGTGGGAATTGATCTGGGAGGAACAAACACCAAGTACGGCCTCGTGAGCGGAGGGGGCGAGATGCTTTTTCAAGGTGCCTCGCCGACGCCCTGGAAGGCAGGCCGGGAGGTTCTGCTCGCTCACTTGCGCCAGACGGTTGCGGTTTGCCTCGAGGAAGGTCGCCGTCGCAGCTTGAAGCCGGCGGCAATTGGCCTGGCGACCGCGGGGTGGGTTGATCCGTCCTCCGGTCAAGTTGTTTATGCCACCGAGAATCTGCCGGGCTGGACGGGAACGCCGGTGGGAGCAACGTTGCGCGAGGCCTTTGGACTTCCTGTGGCGGTCGAAAATGACGCCAACGCGCTGGCGGTAGCCGAGAAATCCTTTGGCGCGGCCAAGAGTGCCGCGGATTTTGTCTGCTTGACGCTGGGAACGGGTGTGGGGGGTGGCTGCTATATCGGCGGCCGCCTCAACCGGGGCAGCCACTTCTTCGCTAACGCGCTGGGGCACATTCCCATCGTGCCCGAGGGCCGTGCCTGCACCTGCGGGCTTACGGGATGCCTGGAGGCGTACACGAACGCGGCGGCTCTACTGTGCTACGCGTCGGTGGGCCGGTTTGAGACGGCAGAGCAGGTGATCGCCGCGGCTAATGGCGGAGATGCTGTGGCCCAGGATGCGATCCGGAAGTACGCGCGGTACCTCGCGATAGGCTGCGCCGCCATTGTGAACACGCTGGATCCTGAGATGCTCATCCTGGCGGGTGGCCTCACGCAGAACAATCCGCTTCTGCTGACCAGCCTGGTTGCCGAACTGGAAAAGCGCGTGACGGTCTGGCGGGAGCGAAAGCTGGAAATCCGGATCTCAAACTTGGGATACTCGGCCGGAGTGCTGGGAGCCGCCGCCCTCGCTACGATGGCCGTGGCCTGATGCTTTCCGCGCTTCCGACGGCTGACGACAAAGCGCTTCCGCCGTTTGCTCTGTCAAACGAATTCTGTAGGGACGCACGGCCGCGCGCCCTTACAACGTCGTGAACGGGGGACGCTCGTTCGCCGGCGAGAGTTGCGGGCCTGCAGGCGCCGCTTCTCGCGCGCTCATTCAGAAGAGACTCGGCTTCAGTCCTTGATCGCTTGGTATGCCAAGTGGATGGCCTTGGCGTCGAGGTTCAAGTCTCCCGTCGGGTGCAATTGCCCCATAAAGACGGCGATCATATCTTCCTTTGGGTCGATCACGAAGGACGTGTAGTAGAACCCACCCCAGTAATACGATCCCACCGAGCCGAGCTCCGTCAATTCCTTGGGCTGATCGATGTCGCCAAAGCCCAGGCCGTAACCTTCGTCGCGCTTGCCCTGGACGTGGTTGTGGCTCATCAACTCCACGGACTTGCGGCTGAGGATGCGCACGCCGTTCAGTTCGCCGCCGTTGAGCATCATCTGGCAGAAGCGATAGTAGTCCTCGGCGGTGGAGCAGAGGCCGCCGCCCCCGGAGAAGTACGTGCGGGCGCCTCTATAAGGATAGTCTGCCATGAAGCTGAAACCGTCTTCCTTCACGACCTGGTCGTCGAGAATCGGCTGGAGCCCTTTGCCCTCGTAATACGTGTATGCCCGGGCGATACGGGAGACCTTGTCGTCGGGTGGGTAGAAGCCGGTGTCTTTCATGCCCAGCGGCTTGAAAAGGCGCTCCTCCAGGAACTTGTCGAGCGGCATGCCGGAGACGACCTCCACGAATCGGCCCAACACGTCGTCCGCCAGACTGTATTCCCAATGGTCGCCGGGTTGGAAGAGCAGAGGCATGGTGGCCAGTTTCTTCACGGCGTCGCCGATGGTCCCTTCGTGGCGCGAGATGCCGCTGCCAACGCCTGCTTCCTGGTACGCCTTGCCCAGGCGGGAGTTCCATTGATAGGTGAGCCCGGACGTGTGCGTGAGCAGGTGAAAGACGGTGATGGGGCGTTTGGCGTCCACCAACGCGCCCGGCGGCGAGGTTTTGTCCTGCGGCCAGGGCGGGTCGAGGACCTTCATGTTCTTGAATTCGGGGAGAAAATCGGAGACGGGCTCATCCAACGTGAACTTGCCTTCCTCATAGAGCATCATAACGGCCACGCTGGTGATGGGTTTCGACATCGAGCAGATCCGGAAGATCGCATCCGTGGTCATGGGCTTGCGACCCTCGCGGTCGGCCATGCCAACGGCCTTGAGATACGCGATCCGGCCATGCCTTGCCACCAGGCTGACGCCGCCGGCGATGCGTCCATCGTCGACACTCTTCTGAATCGCATTCGCGATGCGCTCCAGGCGCTCCGCGGAAAGGCCCACTTCTTCGGGATTCACCTTTGTGCCGGCTGCGACGGTTGCATGAAGGGGTGCTACCTTGGGATGGGCAGGCCCCTGAGCTTCAAGCACGCCTGCGAGTAAGAGCGCCAGCAGCGTGACTACCAAGCCTTGACCGACTTTCTTCACCATGACTGCTCCTTTGTAACACGTTGGTTCGGAATCTCTCCAGGGTACTTGCCGGGAGTTTACACCGCCGGGAGTTGTTTGGGAATCCTTCGTTGGGTGCCGGGTTTCAGTTATCATGTCGTGTCGATCAAAACTCTGAAAGGTTGCAGCAGACAAACATGATCATTATCGATTCTCACTTGGATCTAGCCTGGAGTGCTCTCAACTGGAACCGCGATCTGACCAAGAGCGTTGAGGATATCCGGCGTTCGGAAGCGGGCATGACGGACTTCCACCGTGGACACAACACCGTGTCCTTCCCGGAATTGCACCGGGCGGAAGTTGCTGTGTGCCTCGCGACCGTGCTGGCACGCTGCAGCACGCTCCATGATCCGTTGCTCGACTACCGCACACGTGCGCAAGCCTCGGCGATGGGTGCCGGTCACGTGGAGTTTTACCGTCTTATGGAAGCCGCCGGCCACCTGAGGATGCTGCGCGACGCGCCTGCTCTCGAAGCTCATATGGCCGAATGGAAAAGGACGGGTGGAACCGGCATGCCACTGGGTTTCATTCTCGCGATGGAAGGCGCCGACCCGATTCTCGAACCCAGCGATGTTCCGCTCTGGTGGGAGCGTGGTCTGCGAGTGGTGGAGCCCGTTCACTACGGTATCAGCTATTACGCACACGGCACCGGAGCGCGGGGTGGCCTGACTGCGAAGGGACGCGAACTCCTGCACGTCATGGAGTCAGCCGGCATGGTTCTGGACATCACGCACCTGGCAGACGAGAGTTTCTGGGAGGCGTTGGATGTCTTTCACGGTCCGGTGATGGCGAGCCATCACAACTGCCGTGCCTTGGTGCCTGCTGATCGCCAGCTTGCGGATGAACAGATTCGCGCTCTCGTGGCGCGGGGTGGAGTGATTGGCGCTGCCTTTGATTCCTGGATGCTTTGCCCCAATTACGAGCCTGGAAAGACCGATAATTCGTTGGTGAGTATCGAGCGCGTCGTCGATCACATCGATCACGTCTGCCAATTGGCGGGAAACGCTCGCCACTCCGCGATTGGCAGCGACCTGGACGGCGGCTTTGGCCGGGAACAATCGCCGCACGAGCTTGATACGATTGCCGACGTGCAGCAGGTTGCGGTGCTCTTGCGGAAACGAGGATATAAGGAGGCGGACATCGAAAGTATCATGCACAGCAACTGGTTCGGCTTTTTCCAGAATGCCTTGCCTAAGCACGCCTGATGTGCGGCGGACGTATGCACTGAGCTTCGCCCGGGGACTGAGGAATACAGTGATGATCCCTGCCGTAGCGGCATCTACGGCCGCGGGCTGTGGCGGCGGTCTACGACCGCCGTCTTTTCGGCGCTCATAGAACGCCGCTCCAGTGGCCCGCTGTAACGAGCCGTTGTCACCTAATTCGGACAGCTCGTGGCTAGGCAGGCTCTACCGTCGCTGGGGTGACGGGTTTTCATCCGTCGCCATTGCCGGCGGGTCGGATTGTAGCTTGGGAACCGTGAAGTATTGCGCCGGGGCCTTTTGCCATTCCGGCATGCTCAGCCCCGTGGGGTCGTACACAATTCTGCCCGCCCTCACTGTGAGGCGATTCTCGATCTTCACGTTTCCCACAAGCTTTGCTTGGCCACAATCCGTGTAGCCGAACCGTCCTTTTTCGAGCTCCAACACAGCGATATCCGCCTCGCTCCCCACCGCTAGAGTCCCGAGTTCGGGCCGGTGAATCTCCCGTGCTGGATTTACCGTGGCGCGCCGGATGACGTCCTCAAGTGGCACGCCCAACGCGAGGAACTTCGACATGGTGGTGATCTGATCGACAAAGGGCATGTTGATGTTGCCGATGTGGCGGTCCGTCGAAATCGAATCGGGAATAAATCCCTGCTTCACGGCGGGCGCGGCGTTGCGGAACCAGAAGCTGCCAGCGCCGTGACCGACGTCGAAGATCACGCCGTGTTGGCGCGCTTCCCAAAGAAAGCTGCTCACCTTTCCCTGCTCGTCCAGGATAGGGAACTGCTGTGCGAATACGTGTGTGTGGATGTCGCCCGGCCGCATGTGCTTCAGGATGAGGTCGGGGTAGGAACGCTCCGGCGGCCGTGGCCAGAAGTCCACCATGACGGGAACGCCGGCAAGGTTGCCGCACTCGACGGCGCGATCGACGGCCGCCCACGGAGGATGCTCGGCGTCCCAAGGCTTCTCCGTCCAGAAATGCGCTGTCTTCACCCCCACGATCACATCCTTGTACTTGCGAATGGCGTCCGCGCAGAGCTGCGGGTTCATATCGGATATATCCTGTTCGAGGCCGCTATTCATGCCGTCGGCGACGATGTTGAGAAACGCCAGCGTGCGCACGGTGGAGCGGTCGATGACCTCCTCCTTCAACCGCAGGAAGGTGCGTGCGCCGGAACTGCCCGCGTCCACAATAGTTGTCACGCCAGAGGCAAGCGCGAGGTCGGCGGGAATCCCTAGCGGCATGATGGGCGTGCGGCTGTCCGGCGCGAACCAGTCGGGGTCCACGCCGCCATAGCCAGTGTGGTAGTGGATGTCGAGCAGACCGGGCGTCACGTATAGACCAGTTACGTCCACGACGCGGCGGGCTTGCTGCGGCGGGACATTCTTCTCGACCGCGGCGATTCGCCCGCCTTTCATAGCCACATCGCGAATCTCGTCGATCTGGTTTGCGGGGTCGATAACGTGCCCACCCTTTAACACCAGATCGTATTCTTGGGCCTCGATATGAGTTGTCGCGATCAGCATCAAAACACAGACCAAGCCTGCAAGCATGTGCTGCATGGATCACTCCTCGAAGGTTCCGCGGATGTCGAGCCAAGGGCATTTTACTCGAAGCTCGGCAGGGCCGCGGCGGTTTCTGTGTTGTCGCCGAGGAACTGCGAGCGCGTTACAGCAGCAGTCAGGACCTGTTTCGCTTGTCAGTTTGAAATAGAATGCTTGCGGAGGTCATTGGGCGGGCGCGACCCTCTGAGCACACCCGTGGCGGCTTGGTTCATGGTAAACTCCGCGGAGCGCCGGGTGGGGAACGAGCAGCCGCGGGCCGTTGTAAGGTCTGTCTCAAGCGCCGGCGAACGAGTCCGGGGCGATCGATCGCAGCGGTGCATCGGCGCCTTGCTCAAGAAGACTGGATTGCGATCATGAAGACCGCTGTAAGGAACCCTCAATGAAACGGAATCCTTATCTTGTTGGGCTTGTCCTGCTCATTTTCTTCGCGGTGTCGTTGCTCACCAACGTTCTGGGGGCAATCATCCCCGACATCATTGAGAGCTTTGGGTTAACACTCACTGCTGCTGCATTGTTGCCATTTGCATTTTTTATCGCGTACGGAGTTATCTCCATCCCAGCTGGCGTCCTGGTCGAAACATGCCGTGAGAAGTGGACAATTCTGGTCGGTTTCGGGGCGGGATTCGCCGGTTCGCTGGCATTCGCATTGTTTCCTCATTATCACGTTGCGATCAGTTCACTTTTCCTCACGGGGATGGGCATGGCCACGTTGCAGGTCGCCATCAATCCACTGCTGCGCGTCGCGGGCGGGGAAGAGAACTTCGCCTTCTTTGAGGCGTTCGCGCAACTGGTTTTTGGTTCGGCCTCGTTCTTGAGTCCCCGCATTTATTCCTATTTGGTTGAACACCTCGCCGACCCCAGCGCGAGCCGGGGGCCGGTCCTGAGAGGCCTCGCGCGGGTTGTGCCGCAAAAGTTCCCCTGGGTTTCGGTATATTGGGTGTTCGCGGCGGCGGCGCTGTTCATGCTGGTCTGGGTTTCCGTCTCGCGTTTTCCACGAGTCGAGCGCAAGGAAGATGAGCGCGTCGGAAGCTGGGAGACGCACCTCAAGCTGTTTCGCAACCCCGTGGTTTGGCTCTTCATTGTTACCATCTTTGCGTACGTAGGATCGGAGCAGGGAACAGCGGATTGGATTTCCAAATTCCTTTCGACTTACCACCATTACGACCCGCGCACGACGGGCGCCAGCGCCGTCTCCTGGTTCTGGGGCTTGATGACCGCCGGTTGCCTGCTGGGAATGTTGTTGCTCAAGGTATTTGACAGCCGCAAAGTGCTGATTGCCTTTTCAACAGCGGCTTTGCTGGACCTGACGCTGGCGCTCTTCGGGCCGGCCGCAGTTTCGGTGGTGGCTTTTCCTCTGATGGGACTATGCGCCTCCGTGATGTGGCCCATCACGGTTTCGCTGGCGCTCAATTCCGTTGCTGAGTATCACGGCTCCTTTTCCGGGATCCTCTGTACGGCCATCTGCGGCGGAGCCATCGTTCCTGTGATCATCGGCCGCCTGGGTGACGCCGTGGGTCTACGCATCGGGATGATGTTTCTTTACCTGACATTTGGCTGGATCCTGAGCGTCGGTTTCTGGGCGAAGCCCCTCATTTCCAACAAGACCATTACTTCCTAGGTGTGTCGCGCCTCGGCAACCTTCACGCGGCGGGGTTTCAGGTCACTGGCGCGTGTGCGTGCCGTGCCCTTCCGCTGGTGGTGGCCCTCCGGGTTCCGGTGCCTGCCGTCCATTCTTGAGATCTGGTCCCAGCCGGATAACGGCTGCCGCTGCGGTGTAGCGGACGATGTCTTTCTCGTCGTACAAACGTGGTTCAATCTTCTTCAAAAGGGCTGGGTCGCCGCGGCGTGTAATGGCATCGAGTGCGGCGGCGCGGACAATCCAGCTCTTCTCCGCAGTGGCTCTAACCAACGCCTCGCCACTGCGGGGATCGGGATCGTCCGCCAGTACCCTTGCTGCGGTCGCACGCACTGGCGATACACTGTCCTTGTGGATGGTCTTGAACGCTCCCCATCCTATCCCGGCAAACGGCACAAAGCCGATGCCCTCTTCAAAGCCCAGTTCTGCCAGCTTCTTGGGATCGCGTAACATCTTCTCCTGTTGTTTAATCAGACCCTCACCGCTTTTCCGTTCGCCCAGCAAGATTTCGTAATAGACGTCGTAAGCGCGCTTGTCCTGTATAAGCCAAAGTGCGTGGGCGGCTGCCAGTACCACCGATATGTCCTTGTCGTCGAGGGCATGTTCGAGCTTGAGAAAGGAGCCGAGCGAGTGCATCTGCCCGAGCGCTGTGGCCGCGGCCCTGCGTACTTCCGGAGCCGGGTCCGCGAGGGCCTTTTCTGTCATGGCAATTGCCTTGGGATCTCCCGGCAATAGGCCCAGAACACGTACTGCTTCGGAACGTTTGGAAAAGCTCTTCGCGCTTGTGCCTTCTTCCAGGATGGTCCAGGCTCTTCGCGAGGGATCATCCCCGGACACCTTTTGCGACTGGTCAGCCCCGAAGGTGAGAACGCCGAAGGGCATAGCAAGTGCCAAGGCGAGACTTGCTCGCACCGTCAACTGCATAGGCCAATCCTCCCCCTGTTCCCTGATATAGGCCATTGTCGCTTTCCGGACGAAGGAAATCTACCCTCACGGCATGGGTGCGCGGATTCCCTACGTCGGCAAATTGTGTGACGTGAACTGACCGGGGCGCTAAGCGTTAACCTTTACCATGGCTTTACAATTATTCCCGATGCCATATAAACCCCAGCCGCTTAAAATGCGTCTGAACATATTCGGGGTGAGCCGTGGCGCCCGCCGCTATCGTGTACTCGAAAGCCACGAAGGAGAGTTGACCAAAACCGTGCCCATATCACTTGAACGGACGTGCACACCGGCGATCAGTTGGCTGGCTGCAATCGCTTTGTGCGTGGGGAGTTTGTCGGCACAGGTGCCCGAGTCGCGCATCACGGCGCAGATTGACAACTCTGAACACGTGGTGATTCCACACACGCAATCGCCCCGGGCGAGGGTCGGGAATGACACAGGTCGAGTAGAGCCGGGAACAAAGCTGGAGGGCGTCAGCATCGTTTTTAGCCGCTCCGCAGCGCAGGAGGCGGATTTGCAGACACTCCTCGCTGCGCAGCAAAGTCCGTCCTCAAAGCTATATCACAAATGGCTGACGCCGGAGGAGTTCGGTGCTCGTTTTGGCGTCGCTGACGCTGACATCGCTGCGGTGGAATCATGGTTGGAGCGGCAGGGCTTTTCCGTGAACGGCGTCTCCCGCAGCAAGAACCGCATCACCTTTTCGGGGACTGTGGAACAGGTCGAGGCGGCCTTCGGGACCGAGTTGCACTATTACCAAGCTAACGGTGAGACGCGGTTTGCACCTTCCGGAGACATCAGTGTCCCGGCGGCCCTCTCGTCGGTTGTGAAGACCGTCGGGAATCTATCGAGTTTCCGGCCCAAGTCTCACTTGAGGTTGCGCCTGCCGCAACGGGATTGGCAGTCTCGCTTCACTTCAGGCCAGACCAATAGGCATTATCTGACACCCGGCGATGTCGCTACGATCTACGATATTACCTCTGCATACAGCGCGGGCTACACAGGAGCTGACCAGTCAATTGCGGTCGTCGGCCAATCCGCGATTGTCGTCTCGGACATCGAGAAGTTTCAGAGCGCTGCCGGATTGGCGATCAAGGACCCCACGCTGGTTCTGGTTCCGAATTCAGGAAGTTCCGTGATTTCTTCGGGGGACGAGGCAGAGTCTGATCTGGATCTGGAATACTCCGGCGCAATCGCCCCAGGCGCGACGATTTACTTTGTCTATACCGGCAGCAATCAGAGCTACAGCGCGTGGGATTCGATTCCCTATGCAGTTGACAATCAGATCGCACCGATTATCAGTGTCAGCTACGGTTTGTGTGAAACCGCATTAAGCTCCAGCGACTACTCCACCATGAACAGTGTTCTGGCGCAGGCAGCCGCGCAAGGGCAGTCGGTGATCGCCGCCTCGGGTGATAGTGGCTCGACAGACTGCTACGGGCAGAGCGGCATGACCGCTGCACAACAGATGGCGCTGGCTGTGGACTATCCCGCCAGTAGTCAATATGTGACCGGGATGGGCGGCACCGAGTTCTCGTCCGATGATGTTTCAGCCTCGAACACGACGTATTGGAAATCTGGCAGTGGCAGCGATGTTGTCAGCTCGGCTCTTTCGTACATTCCGGAGCAAGTTTGGAACGACGACTCCTCGTCGAGCGGGCTCTCTTCCGGCGGTGGCGGCGTCAGTACGTTTACAGCCAGGCCCAGTTGGCAAAGTGGCGTGACGGGAATCCCGTCCGGCAGTTACCGCTTGGTTCCGGATATCTCCTTGGACTCCTCGTCGGCGAATGCTGCCTACATCTTCTGTTCCAGCGACTATTCTTCCACCAGCGTTTCGGGTAGTTGCTCGAACGGCTTTCGCGATAGCAGCAATGAGTATCTGACGGTCGCTGGCGGCACCAGCTTTGCTTCGCCCATCTTTGCCGGAATGCTGGCAATCATTAACCAGAAGCTGAACTCTACGGGGCAGGGTGTCGTCAACTCTTCTCTCTATACCCTGGCGGCCGACTCCTCCACCTATGCCTCCGTCTTTCACGACATCACGAGTGGGAGCAATGCATGCACGGCGGGTTCAAGTTACTGCACGTCGGCCGGGGCCGCGAGTTACTCCGCTACGGCGGGATACGATGAGGCAACGGGCCTGGGCTCGCTCCAGTTCTACAACTTGTTGATGGCTTGGCCGACGTCCTCTTCGACACTCGTGACCTCCGCCACAGCTCTTTCGGCGGAGACAACGTCGCCCCTGGCGGGCGCGAGCGACGCCATCACGATTACGGTGAGTTCTGGCGCCAGCTCAAGCACGGTGATTCCCACCGGCACCTTAACGATCGTGGTTGATGGGACCACGGTGGCCTCGTCGCTCGCGCTCACCAGCGGTTCCGCGGCGTACGTTTTCTCCTCTACTACCGGTGGCTCGCACGTTGTCACCGCAGTTTACTCAGGCGATGACACCTATGCGTCGTCCGATGGCACCTTGTTGTTGACCGTGACGGGCACGAAGTCCTTCACCCTGTCGGCGACCGATGTGAGCGTTTCTGCGGGCAGTACGTCGCGTTCGACGATCACCATCACACCTAAGAACGGCTACACGGGCACGATCGCGTGGACCGTGACGAGTAGCCCTTCTCTTTCGAATGGATGCTTCTCGTTGGCCAGTACTGCAGTTTCCAGTTCTAGCGCCGTGACTGCGGCCCTGACCATTTATACGAACTCGTCGGCGTGCTCCAGTTCCTCCGTGATGGCGCCGGTGGGGCGTAACCGCAGGTCCCCGGGTGCGGACCCCAGCCTACTCCGGGGCAAGCCGCGCTTCCTTTCTCTCCTTAACATAGGACGGGTTGGGACGCTCTTGCTAGGCTTGCTGTTGGTGGGGTTGCTCGGATTTGGTCCGCGTGGGCTGCGCGCGTCGGTTAGCCTTCTGCTGCTTGCCGCAGCTTGCTTGGCGGTAGTGGCGTGTGGGGGCGGGGGCTCAGGGGCCTCAAGCTCGTCGTTGACGACCACCTCCTACGCTGCGAAGGGCACCTACACTGTTATGATCGTTGGTACCGATACCTCCTCGTCATCCCTCACGGCATCGACCACGATAACGTTGACTGTCGACTAACCCTGACGTTCTTGGCGTGTAGCACAAGGTTGCGAAGCGACACGCCCGAGGACTCTATAGGCCGAGGTGTCAATAAATGACGAAGACAGAAGTAGCACGCTCCTTACTCACGCTCAGCGCCATTGCAGTTATGGCCGCTTGCGGCGGCGGGAGCAACGTTGCGTATCGCGAGGGCCGCAAAGCCGAACTGCGAAAGGACTGGGACTCTGCCCTGGTCAACTACCAGAAAGCTGTCCAGTCTGATCCGGGCAATGCCGCCTACATCCTGCATGAGAGTCTTGCCCGATCACAGGCGTCTCTACTTCACCTGCAGAACGGTCGTCGCCTCCTGAAGGCGGGCAGGCTGGAAGACGCGGCGGGGGAATTCCAGAAGGCGGTGGGGATTGATCCGAGCAATCAAGCTGCCGCCACGGAGCTTTCGCAGGTCTTGGCCCGGCAGGCGGAAGCGAAGCGCGCCCGAGAAACTACTATCCAGCAAGCTCTCAAATCTCGCACCGAGTCTTCCCAGCCCGCGGCCGTGGTGCTCCAGGCGCTTCCTCAGGAACGGATCGCGCACTTCCGAATAAATACAGACAGTCGCAAGGTCTTCGAAACTCTCGGCAAACTCGCCAATCTCAATGTCGGTTTCACCTCGGATTTCCGCTCGGGCCCCATCAGTGTTGACCTGACCAACGTCACGATCGAAGAAGCATTCAGAATGGTCGAGCTTCAGACGAAGAGCTTTTGGAAAGCTGTGAGCCCCAATTCAATCCTCATCATTTCCGACACCCCTAACAACCGCCGCGATTACGAAGACGAAGTAGTGAAGACCATCTACCTCTCCAATCCCCTGGCGGCGGCCGACCGCACAGCCATTACCACGGCGCTGAAGCAGGTGCTGGGTATGCAGCGGATCATGGACAACCCGGATTCGAACGCCATCGTGGTTCGCGACACGCCAAGCAAGGTTGCCGCCGCAGAGGCCCTGGTACGTGACTTGGACCGGGCAAAAGCGGAGATTCTCATTGAAATTGAAATTGTGGAAGCTGACAGCGACCGCATTCGGGACTTTGGGTTAACACCCGCGACCGTGTCCTCAAGCGGGACCATCACGCCCGGGGTGCAAGGGGGGGCTGTTTGGTCGCCTTCCAGTTCTTCGTCCTCGAGTACTTCCACCATCGAGTTGGGCGCATTGAGTTATCACGACTACGCTGCGGTTCTGCCCAGCGCCTACGCAACGGCTGTGCTAAATGACTCCCGAACACACATTCTCCAGAGTCCGCAGTTGCGGGCGACGGATGGCCAAACGGCCAAGTTGAAGATCGGGAGCCGCGTTCCTTACGCTACGGGCAGCTTTCTCCCCTCGTTGACGAGCAGCAGTACGACGTCCTCGACGAGTTTGCTGGCCAGTACGCAGTTTCAGTACGCCGATATTGGTGTGAACCTCGAGTTGACTCCCCATCTACTGGTTAGCGGCGAGGTGTCGTTGCATGCGAAGATCGAGATCTCGTCGCAAGGTTCCGACGTCGCAGTGGCGGGTGTCAGTGAACCGACCTTCGGCCAGCGAGTGATCGAGCACGACATTCGTTTGCGGGAAGGCGAGGTGAACCTTCTAGGTGGACTGCTCCAAAGCACTCAGACTACCACGGTGCAGGGAATTCCCGGCTTGGGCAGTCTCCCGATACTGGGCCGCCTTTTTTCGGAGGAGAACAAGGAAGTCAATGACATTGAGGTTCTGGTGATGCTCACCCCGCGTGTCATCCGGTTGCCGGATAGTGCTAGCAATGCCAGCACCAAAAACTATGGCATGCATGATGTTTCCAGCCTTGCTTCCGAACCTCACGACGTTTCTACAGATGGTGTGGAACCTAGCCAACCGTCAGGCGGCGGCCCTTCGGAACCGCCCTCCCCTCCGAGTGGTCCCCCGGGCCAACCGCCGGGTCGCTAGCAGGAGTTGACGCGTGCCCCGTGGACGAAGTGCGCGAGCCGGACTCTGGAGCGATCTCTCTCGGAACTCCGTCGTTTGTGCCTCGGGTCGTCCCTGCACTGCGGTCTGCTTGCACCCGCCGCTCGCTGCCTATTGCTTGGCAACGCTCGTAGCAGGCCAACCCCTCCCAGGACGTTTTCATCCAACCAGTTCATGGGTGTTCTATTGGTGGGGTCAGATGAAGTGTGCAGCGCCTTGATTATGGTTTACTGTGGGGTTACTATCGGTCGGTGAGTGTGGCCATGCAGCGAGAGTGTGTTGCGCCCCGCGATTTCGCTCAATTCGTCAGGCCATTCAATCCAGCGACACACTGCAGGGATGTTGCCCCGCGCGCGTATTACATGGCGATTACATTACGGACAGTGCGGGGCCGCGCACTTCTTCGCGGCATAGAAACCGCGATAGGGTGCGAGCGTTTCAGGCCTTCTCGCGTCAATACACGTTCTTCCCAAACTGCAAGCTGCGGATTGCTCCTTCACCAGCACAGGTCTACTGTCTGAATTTCGAGAGGGTGTTCGGTATCTTTCCCGCAATTATCGACGAACGGGGACTGGCACGGTTCTAGTGAAGCCAGCGCACTTGGTGCGGGTGAGATGACGCTGGCGCGGTACTGTTGCGAACGCCGCGATGATCGGGGACCAGGTTCCAGTTCGAGGGAGGAATGCCATGCGGAGCGAACCTCTTAGATTGCGAGTCACGCAGCGCCCAGCGCCCTCGGGGAAGGGAAGAGTCCTTATGGTGGACGAAGATCCGAAAGATCTTGGACTCTATCGCTCGGCGCTCGAAGCGGAAGGGTTTCAGGTGATCACCAGCACTTCTTTTGAAGAGGGCGACCGTTGCCTGGAGAAGGAGACCTTTGACTTTGTATTGGTAAGCCAGGGTAGCACGGCTTTTGAGGGCCGGACAGTGTTGGATCACGCTTTGAAAACGGACCGCGGCCGACCCGTCTTAGTGATCACGCGCTGCACGGACATAAGATGCTACCTGGAAGCCATGCAAATGGGAGCGGTCGACTACGTGGAGAAGCCTGTAGCACCCAGCGACCTGCTGCACGTGGTTGAAGCTCACGTTCAACATGGCCGGGTTCAGCAGTTGGGCGGGGGAGCCTCCTGAAAGGAGCCCGCTTCAAGCCTTAGCTGCGCTGAGTCTCCCAACTTTCGCCACACGCGGGACAAGCACCTGCAAGAGTATGATCGCGAGCGGGTGCATGACTCCGGCGATGATGAACAGCGGAATGTATGAGTGGAACCATTGCAGCGTATATCCGGCCAGGGGCGCGATGATCAGGCCTCCCGCAGCACCGGCGGCTCCACCCAGTCCCACGACGGAGCCCACCTCCTGTTTTTCAAACATGTCAGAGGCCAGCGTGTAGACATTCGCCGACCAGCCCTGATGTGCCGCGGTGGCGAGCGAGACGAAGGCCAGCGCCCAGCCCGGGCTGCCCGCAAACACGGCGAGGATTCCGGCGGGCATCAAGCAAGCACACAAAACCAAGGCGATCTTCCGAGCGAAGTTCACGGACCGTCCGCGGCGCAGCAGGTACCCTGAAAGCCATCCACCCAGAACCGAGCCCGGTACTGCTGCCAGCCACGGGATGGCGCCGAACAGTTGTAGATGCGCGATCGAGAAGTGTCGCACTTCAATCAAGTATTTGGGCAGCCAGAAGATGTAGAACCACCAGATGGGGTCCGTCATGAACTTAGTGAGTGTAAACCCCCAAGCCTGGCGGTAGCGAAGGAGCTTTGCCCACGGAATGGCCGCGCTCGGTGCATCCTGTTCCTCGCTGTCACGGGCTTCGATGAGTGCGAGTTCGGCCTGTGTGATCCAGGCATGTTGTCGGGGCAAACGGAAGAGGAGCAGCCAGATAACCAGACAAATGAAACCCATCGCGCCCGTGCCGACGAAGGCCGCTTGCCATCCCCATTTCAGGAATAGCCAACCCACGATGGGGTATGCCACGACGGTCCCCAGGGCCGTGCCGGAGTTGAAAATCCCTGTGGCCAGCGCGCGCTCGCGCTTGGGAAACCATTCCGCCACGGCCTTGATGGAGGCTGGGAAGTTGCCTGCTTCTCCCATTCCCAAGGTGAAACGCGCCGCGGCGAAGGAGACTACCCCTTGCGCCAGAGCGTGTCCCATTGCTGCTAGCGACCACCACGTCATCGCCAGCGCGTATCCGATACGGGTCCCCAACCGGTCGACAACTCCGCCGAAGGCGAGCATCATGAGGGCGTACGACAATTGGAAAGAGAAGACAATCCACCCGTAATCGCTTTCAGTCCAACGGAAAAGCTGCTGGAGGTGATGGGCTAGGATCGCGATGGTGCCGCGATCGATGTAGTTGACCAGAGAGCCGATGAACAGCAAGCCGCACATCACCCAACGGAGATTGGGGATCGTGAACGTCGGCGTGGATGGGGCGGTAGGGTGAGGGGCGGGAATAGCCTCATTCATAGTGAGCGAAGATGTCCTCAGATAGAAGTTGCCGTCCGGACGCTCTTTTCACATTCAGCGCCCAACAGCACCGGCCAGGATTCTATGCTGGCTACTCAATCGTGTCCAGTTATTCATCCGGCCGGTTTGCCACCGTCACTTGGGGAATGAGAAGCGGAGTTCGCGTCCCATTTCGAAGGTTGGCTTCTTGCGGCGGCGGATCAGGGTGGTGTTCTCGGAGAGCGCGGAGACGAGGATCGGCATCGCGATAGTGGAATCGCAATAGACGGTCACCATGCTGGCGTCGGGCGCAATCTTGCCCCAACTCTGAGCCTCCTCCAGCGTACAGCCCGAAAGGCCGCCCCAGTGGGGAGCGTCCGTGACGACCTGCAAGGCGTACTTATGGCCTTCCGTGGCATTGCGAATGAAGGTTGCCGTGACTTCGGTCTGTTGGACGAAGTTCTTCGGTGTGCCGCCGCCGAAATAGACCACACCGCTTGAGGGTGAATCTGCGGCCAGGTGTGCCGTTTCAAGCACGTCGCCGATGACATCGAAAGTGAAGTGGTTCTTGCCGAGGTGGCGGTTCTCAGCGATGCCAATGCCAATGGAGGAATCCCCGACGGCCGGGCAGTAAAGAGGTACGCCCGCGCGGTAAGCGGCCGTGACGATGCCATCTTCTTTCGATTGCCGAGCCAAGTTTTTGCCCAACAGGTTCAGGAATTCGCGCGTCGTGTAGGGGCGCGACTGGTCGAGCGTGGCCGCGAACGCGCCGATCATGGCGTCGGCCTCGCGGAATTCTTCCTCGTCGGCAAGTGTATCGTAAATGCGGTCGATGAGGTTCTTCTGCAATTGCACGTCGTCAACGCTGGGCGAGCACTGAAAGTGCATCCGCCCCAGGGTCTCATGAATGTCGTGGAACAGGTTGGCGCCGGTTGTCACCAGGCAGTCAATCAGCCGGTTCTGGATCAGGTAGACAACCAATCGCCGCATGCCGGCGGGCACCATCGCACCCGACATGCCCATGATGATGATAGAGCGGTCACCCAGCATCTTTTTCCAGACTTGGTAGGCCGTCGCCAGATTCCGCCCTTGGAAAGAGATTCCCTGCATCTTCTCCAGCAGTGCGGCAACGTTCTTCCGGGCATCGATCTTCAGAGGCCGGGTGGGGGTAGAGAGAATCTGAGGTTTACGCATATTGGCTTCTTTCGCTTCAAGATCAATTCCCGGAAGAGGAGAGCCAGGTCACTCGTCGACTCCCAGCAAGACGGCGGCGGAAAGCACCGTTGTCCAAAGGCCGCGCTTGTCGCCGATGGCCGATTGCGTGACATTCATTGTCCGCACGATCTTGTTGGAAATCTGGTAGATCTCTTTTTTCTCGTTCCAGCTTCGGTCCGGATCGAACTCCACACCCAGGGTCGTGGCCAGCATTTCGGCGGCTAGTTCCTCGGCATACTCGCCGGCCACCTCTTCCGTTTCTCCGAAGGAGTGGTGCTCCGAGAGATAGCCGAACACGTTGCGGTCGGTGGGAAGCGCTACACCCACCGAGGCCGCAATCAGCCGATGCGGTTCACGCGTGGAGTTCTCGCTGATGACCACGAAAGTCACTTGCCCCGGCCTGAGCTCCTTAACGCCCTCCGAGCGCGGGACCAACTTGCAACGGGGTGGGAAAATGCTGGATACCCGTACGAGATTGCAAGCGGCAATCCCCGCCGAGCGCAACGCCAACTCAAAGCTGGTCAGCTTCTCCCGGTGTTTTCCTACACCTTTAGTGAGGAACATCCGTTTCGCTACGAACATTCCACAACCTGCTTTCTCCTGGAGGCCCCGGACTTGCGACGGCATGACCCGGTCACAGGAAGTGATTTCTCCCGTACACGAGCGAAGAATTTTTACCGTAGCAAGAAGGCCGGAAAAGTGTCAACGGAATTTTGGCCCCGGCGCGCAAATTTAGCGAGCGAGGCGTCAGAGCCTTCACACCACTGTAACACAAGCGCCGCAGCTTGCCGCGAGGCTTGGTTGCCGGGGAAGACCGGGACTGGACCTGCGCCGTCGCGTGGCCCGCCAAACTCCGAGTTGCCACGGCGCAGTGGCCTGCCTGGAGACGTCTGCGGCGTTACAGACAACTGAGCGGCAGTTCCCATGCAGTGGGGTTTAGTATCGGATTCGCCAGCCCGTTGCGGAAGGGCGCAAGAACTCAGAGCAACTGTTCTCCGGTTTCCAGGTCGAAGACCCCGGTGCACGCCACGGGCAATTCGGCTTCGATCCCGCGCCCATTCGGCAGCTTCAGGGTTCGGTGCCCGCCTGCTGCGGAATGCACGATCAGCAACCCGTTCCCCGCGTAGATCACGTCATCGTGATCGTCGTAAACGTGCGCGCCCGCCCTTTGCAACATGTAACGCAGCAAGTTGGGTTCACGAAAAGGCACACTACAAAACCATGCAGTATGGGATGGCAGGCGTTTCTGGACGAGACCGGCATGCTCGCTTCGCTCGAGTTTTCCGATCACGGTGGCGTCCGCGTCCTCGGCGGCGAAGAGCGGCTCGATGACGCCGTCGAATCCAAAGCTGCAGGCGGGCGTGTCTCCGCCTTGAACGACCACGCGAGCCGGAGACGTATTGACGGGAGCAATAGCGATTCCGGTTAACGCTGAGATGTCTTGAGGGTTTCGTCTGACGCCATCGATCAGGCCCGGAGCGCACGACCAGAACAGATGCCGGCCGCCTTGCGCTACTCTCGATCGGATGAAGTCGCGCTGGCGGGGACTCACGCAGAAGGTGTTGGCGAAGACGACGGCCTTGTAGCGACTGAGATCGAGCTTTTCCAGATCGAAGAGGTACACCATGTCGAACGCCGCGCCGCTGCGGAAAAGGTCAGCCGTGGTGGCATTCACCAGTTCCGTCGAGACCGGGTCCAGTTTGCTGTTGTGTGCCGTGTAGTAGAACGACTCCGTATCGAATACCAGGAGGACGTCGGCCGCTGACTTGAACGGGCGCCGGAACCGTCCAGCCTGCAACTTCTGGAGCTTGGTGATCTCCTCCTGCAAGTTCTGGGAGTCCCAGCACCCGGCTGCCCCCCAGGTTGGCTGAACCTCGTATTCGCAGGCCAAGTCGTAGTACCACAAGCCCATCCCCCGGCTGAACGGTCCCAGCACGTTACGCCGAAGAATGGCCACGCTCTGGGCGTAGGCTTGCTTCCGGTCTTGGATTCTGAGGTCCCACACATCCGGCAGGGTATCCATTTCATCCAGGCAGAGCTTGCCGTGCAGTCGGGCCGATTCACTCACGCCGCGTGACATTCCCGGTTGCCCAAGCGCCAGGTGGTTATACGACTGAGGCGCGCAGAGGATGTCCACGTAGGGCGATTCCAGCGCGCGGCGGACCTCCAGGTGCCCGCCCATGCCGGTGCGGCCGAACATGGTGAACCAGTAGCCATGAAAACCTCCGGTCACGATGGGTCGCGGCCAGCTCTCTTTCACCGTCCGGCAAAAGTGAATGAGGGCGTCCGTGACGGCCTGATGTTGGCAATGCAGATAGTCAATCACCTTGCGGTCGCGCTGCGGGTCGCGGAAATATCCGTCACAACGCAGACGCTCGGGCACGCCGGGGACGCTGGCTTGAGCGAGGGAAGCTCCGCGATCATTCCATGCCGTTCGCAGCGCCTCGTCGGTTTGGTACTTGACGCTGAGCCATTCGCGAAAATAGCGGGTCATCGCGGGGCCCGTGTCGGGCTCGTTTTCCATGAAGCCGTAGTAGTGCCATTCGCCGTAGACCCCTGCGGCGATCTGGATGCAGAAGAGCGCGCTACCTTCCGGCGTAGCAGCCAAGCCTTGGCAAAGTTCGCGAGTCTTCGCGCCCACTTCGTCGAGCCACCGCCGGGAGGCCAGGCACGTGCGCGGCACGCGATTGAGGTCAAATTCCATCGGTACCCAGGAGGGAAGTCCCCAACCGGTGGGATGTTCTAAAGGTCCATTGGCCCACTGTACGCACTCTTCCGGGTGCGCCCGATTCCACCAGGGCGGGGAGTCAACTTGGAGCCGCAGCATGACGGCTGCGTTCTGGCAAGCGTCCAGGATGCCGCGAATTTGCTTCCGGGCGGCCTCAATGCTGAACTGCCCCTCCGAAGTCCACAGTTGTTCCATCCACACCTCCGCCTGGACGAGTCGCACGCCGGCGCGGGCAAATTCGGCGATGCTGTATTGTGCTCTCTCTTCCCAAGCAAACCGGAAGCCTGGGCAGTGTCCTAGCGAATAGATGACCGGCACCACCGGCTGGTCGTTTACCATCAGTGTGGGATGGCCCAATTCCGTGGTGACTTGCGCGCCCAGCGGCTGGCCAGTGCCGGGCCCCGTACTACTGATCGCATTCGGAGCCAGCACCGGAAGTGTGCTGATTGCCAAGAACTGCCGGCGGGTCATGGGACTCATTTCCGATCCTCCATGATAAGGGCGCAAAAGCCAGATTCGCAGTTACTGCCATCGAGCCGTGCGTGATTTTATTCGAGCGGGCCGTCCGTGCGCAACGTGTGTGCCAGCGTGCAACGCCAGCGGCATGGCCACTCGACTCGGATTTTCACGAAAGAAGTCGAGAGGGCCACATTGTGCCGGAAAATACGTGGTGCCGGAAGAATTTCTGAACCTGTTTCTTGTCACCTCGTTTGGAGCCGCTAAACATGCGGCTTTCATGGGCCTTGACTAAAACGGGCAGCGGGGTCTATGTTCAGAGTTTGATTCAATACAGCCTGCATAAATAGCTTTAATCACGGAGAAAAATCCATTTTATGGAGGGAGTATGAATGCTAAGGCGGTCTTAGAATTCGCCGCTGCCAATAACGTTAAAATTGTAGACATCCGCTTCACGGATTTGCCAGGACTTTGGCATCACGTTTCGTTCCCGATCCACGAGCTGGACGAAGCTTCCTTTGAGGAGGGCTTCGGGATGGATGGTTCCAGTATCCGCGGCTGGGCGGCGATCCACGAAAGCGACATGCTCCTGGTACCCGACCCGAGCTGGTTCATGCTGGACCCCTTCACTGACACTCCCACCCTGGTTATGATCGGGGACGTCATTGATCCCGTTACCAAACAGCACTATTTGAAGGATCCCCGCAACGTTGCCAAGAAGGCTGAGACATACCTGGCCTATACGGGCATCGCGGACACGGCTTACGTGGGCGCCGAGGCCGAGTTCTTTATCTTTGACAACGTGCGCTTCGAGCAGGCGCAGCAGCATGGATATTACTTCATCGATGCTGAGGAAGGCCGCTGGAACTCGGGCCGCGAAGAGAATAACCTCGGTTACCGTCCCCGTTATAAGGAAGGCTACTTCCCGGTGCCGCCTACCGACCATTACCAGGACCTGCGCACGGAGATGGTCATAGTCATGGAAAAGGCCGGCCTCAACATTGAATGCCACCACCATGAAGTGGCCACCGGAGGCCAGGCCGAAATCGACCAGCGCTTCAACGCCTTGGTGAAGTCCGCGGACGGCATGATGATTTATAAGTACGTCGTCCGCAATGTGGCCCACCAGTACGGCAAGACGGTCACCTTCATGCCCAAACCGATCTTCCAAGACAACGGCTCCGGCATGCACACGCACCAGAGCTTGTGGAAGGAAGGCAAGCCGCTTTTTGCCGGTGACAAATACGCAGGCTTGAGCCAGATGGCTCTGTATTACATCGGCGGGTTGCTGAAGCACTCGCCGGCTCTCGCCGCGCTGATTGCTCCCACCACCAACTCCTATAAGCGCTTGGTGCCGGGCTTCGAAGCGCCCGTGAACCTTGCTTACTCGCGCCGCAATCGCAGTGCCGCGTGCCGCATTCCGATGTACTCGGCGAACCCCAAAGCGAAGCGTGTCGAGTACCGCCCACCGGATCCTTCCTGTAATCCCTACCTGGCGTTTGCGGCGTTGATGATGGCAGGGTTGGATGGAATCGAAAACAAGATTGACCCCGGCGAGCCGCTGGACAAGGACATCTACGACCTCGGACCCGAGGAGTTGAAAAACGTTCCCTCCATGCCGGGTTCGCTGGAAGAATCGCTCCGCAAGCTGGAAAAAGACCATGACTTCCTGCTGAAGGGCGATGTCTTCAGTGAAGAACTCATCGAAACCTGGATTGACTACAAGATGAAGAATGAGGTGCAGGCCGTCAATACTCGCCCGCATCCTTATGAGTTCGAACTGTATTACGACATCTAGAAAGCAGTGGATAGTGGCACGTGGCCAGTGCACAAGGTGGCCGCGGGGCATCGTGTCTCCCCGCGGCCATCCTTGTTTGTGTTGCAGCTCACGGCCGAAAGCCGCGAGCTGACGGTGCATAACTGACGACCAACTGCCTTCCAGACACGCTATAATCCCCCCAATGCGACCCGAGTTCACGTCCATACTTTTCGAAGAGCCTGCGAAAGCCGTCGGCAACTTGGAGCGCGTGGAGCAGCAGTTGGCGCCGACGCTGCTTGCGCCGTTGGCTTCGCTGCTGTCTCAGTCGCCGGATCCCGACGGGGCACTGAACCTATTGGAACGCTATGTGTACGGGGCGCCGCCTCGTGTCCTTGGTGACATCGCCCACTATCCAACGGCGCTCTCCTATCTCGTGGCCATCTTTAGTTACAGCGGATACTTGGCTGAGACGTTGCTCTCCGAACCCGAACTGGTGGTGCAGTTCGCGCTCGACCGGAATTTCACCAAGCTGAAATCGCAGGAAGACCTGATGCAGGATTACGCGCGCTTCTCGACGACACAGCCTGACCCGTGGCTCGCGGCGTCGCTGGCGCGTTTCAAGCGGCGGAACTACTTGCGCCTTGTGCTGAAGGATGTCCTCCGTCTCTCGACACTCGGCGAGACGACGTTGGAGCTTTCCATTCTTGCCGACGTGATTCTGACCAACGCCTGGCATTACTGCGACCGCGAGCTGGCCAAGCGTTACGGGCAGCCCGAATACCGCGACGCCCAGGGGCGTATCGCGCGCGCGGGTTTCAGCATTGTTTCCCTCGGCAAACTGGGCGGGAACGAACTGAACTACAACTCCGACATCGACCTGTTGTTTCTCTATTCGCACGACGGCGAAACCTCGGGCGGCAACGAACGCGAGTCGGTCATTACAAACAAAGAGTATTTTGTCCACCTCGCCCGTGCCATTACTCGCACGATTACCCAGCCAACTTCGCAGGGGCAAGTGTTCCGCATCGATCTGCGCCTGCGTCCCGAAGGTGACCAGGGGGACCTGGCAATTTCCCTGCGGTCCGCGCGGGAGTATTACGAGCACCGCGCACGCGACTGGGAATTGCAGATGCTCATCAAGGCTCGCCATTCCGCGGGCGAGGCGAAGCTGACGCGCGATTTTCTGCGCAGCGTAGAGGACTACGTTTACCGCTCGCCGGGTGACTTCGTGGCTGTCGAGAGTATCCTGCTGGCACGTGAGCGGATCTCCAAAAAGCTGCGCGAGAGTCGCGGGCACGCCATTGATGTGAAGCATCACCGGGGCGGAATTCGTGATATCGAGTTTCTGGTGCAATGCCTACAACGCTTGCACGGCCGCCAGGACCATTGGGTGCGTTCGGGTGGAACGCTCTTCGCCCTGCGCAAACTGAACGACAAGGGCTGGCTTTCCGACCGTGATTATGCGGCGCTGACCGCGGACTACGACTTTCTGCGTAAGGTTGAACACCGTGTGCAGATGGATGCCGGCCAGCAAACGCATCGGCTCCCGTCGGACGCGCAGGCGCTCGAACGGCTGGCTCGCCGGACCGGGGTCGAGCCGGCGGCGGGTGAACGGCCGTCGGACGCGTTGCTGCGCCGGGTGCGGCAAGCCTTCACGCGCGTCGATGATATCTACCAGCGCGTCATCCATCATCCTGCCGATCCCAGCGTGCTGGGAACGGCGTTTGAGCTCACGCCAGCTCCGACCCTGCTGGCTGATTCGGGGCGCCAGCCCTTTGACTCGCTCGTGAGCTATTTGGCCGTTCAGGCGCCGGAGGTGGCGGGCCTCGTGCGCGAGGCGAATCTGACCGAGAGGGCGAGGCGGAACGCCACGCGGCTGCTGGCGGCCATGGTCAGCTCGTCGGAACGCTTCACGCCCGTGCGTGAGAAGCCGGAGGCGTTGCGGCGCGCCCTGGAGGTGGCGAGCACCAGTGACTACCTTACGGACCTCCTGGTGCATCATCCCGAAGACCTCGCGATGCTCGATCCCACTCGTTCCGCCCCACCTGACCCGGCGGCGGAACAGTTGGAAATAGGCATCGCTCTGCCGGTGGTTTCCGAGCCTTTCCCGTGGGCGGCGGCCCCTGAACTGGACTTGCGGGAGAAGATGGCTTTGCTGCGCCGCGAGTTTCGCGCCCGCGTCCTGGCGTTGGGCGCCGCGGACATCGCCGACGGCGGTTCAGCATCGGCCATGTTGAAGCGCTGGTCGGCGAACGCCGCCCGTTGCATTGCCAGCGCGCTGGTCGTCGCCATGGGCGCGGTGAACCATGATCCGCGGCCGGAGAGTTCTGCCGAGATGCCTTTCGTGGTGCTGGCCATGGGCCGCCTTGGCCTGAGCGAATTCGACCTCGCGTCGGATGCTGACCTGATCTTCGTGACGGCGTGCGAGACGGCACGAGAGGAGCTGGAGTACTGGACCCGCGTTACGGAAAGGACTCTGGAAGTCCTTTCCAGTTACACGCGGGACGGCACCCTGTTCGCGGTGGACACGCGCCTGCGGCCGCGCGGCCAAGAGGGCGAATTGGTCGTATCCGCGGACGCGCTCCTCAGCTACCTTGCGGAGAATGCCCAGGCCTGGGAGTTGCTCACCTACCTGAAGGCCAATCCCGTGGCAGGAAATCCGCGGCTGGGGCAGGAGCTTACAAAACACATTTCCCAAACGATCTTCGACCGGATGGGGGCGTTCGGTGATTTTGAGGGCGAACTTCACCAGATGCGGAGGCGCTTGGAGCGAAAAGGGCCGACCTCTGAGGGAGCGTTCAAGACAGCCCCGGGAGGTTACTACGACGTGGACTTTGCAGTGTCGTACCTGCGCTTGCGAGCCCGCCTGGAAGCTCCGCTGGGAGCAAACATGGTGGAGCAAATCAGCGAGTTGCAGACCCGAGGTCTCATCGCAACTCCTGACGCGGAAGCTCTGAGGGCAGGCGCGGGGCTTCTTCGCTCCCTCGATCACGCCTTGCGGCTGGTGACCGGAAAGGCGCCCGGCGGCTTACCCGAGCACCCCGGACACGCGGAGGCAGCAGAGGCGATTACCCACCGCTGGGAGCTTTTACCCGATGGGCGGACGTTGGCGGAAGAACTTCGCGAGACCCAGCGCCAGCTCCGCTACGTCTATCGGCGTTTGGTGGAGTCAGAATAGGCGGAATCTCCGGCTGAGCGTCGCCGCCAGCCGGACCTTCCGACACGAATAGCACCTCGTCGCGTTCGACACGGCGAGTCGCCATCGAGCATCCTTACATTGACTGAGCTGTGACGGGCTTGGGTTAGTAGTCGCGCTGGCGCCCGCCACCCGGGCCTCCCCGGTAACGACCGCCACCCCCGCCACCACCCCGATGGGGGCGACCACCCCCTCCAGAATCAGAGCGCGGTGGGCGCGCTTCGTTGACAGTCAAGCGGCGGCCTTGAAGAGATTGGCCGTTCAGTCCGGCAATGGCCCGCTCCATGTCCTCGCCGTCAGCGAGTTCCACAAATCCGAAACCCCGCGACTGACCTGTCATCTTGTCGCGAATGACTACGGCTGAGGCAGCTTGAAAGCCTGCGCTGGCCACGAACTCGTTGAGTTCGGCATCCGTTACTTCATGGGGAAGGTTCCCCACGAACAGCTTTTGCGGCATGAGATTCTCCCGATGGTAAGGTGGTCCCCAGGACCACGTTTGCATATTGAAATCGCTCGATGTTTTGTCGTGGCAGTGCGTTGGCCCAGTGCGACTTCGAGCGCGCCATTGTGCTTTCTCAGGTTGCTGAAACAGCAACGCCAAGCAAATCCTACAATCCGCCGCTATGTCGCACGCCGCGGGAGCGGAGAGCGCTCTTGCTGAAGTGGCTAGTTCGAAACACAGCGGAGTTGCCCAAGTGCGAACGCATTCTAGCATGATTTTTGATTGGGCATTGAAAAATAAGCAACCCCGGCCGATGGCATAATCGACCGCTGACAGTTGACGTCCACGGCCCATTCGGGCATATTCTGGAAACGTGCCACCCAACCGCGAGGCTTGGTGCGATTCCCGTTTTCTGAGAGCCTGCCGTCTTGAGGCCGTTGATGCCACGCCCATCTGGCTGATGCGTCAGGCGGGCCGGTACATGAGGGAGTACCGCGAACTGCGCGCTCGCGTCTCCTTCTTGGACCTGTGCAAGAATCCTGCCTTGGTTTCGGAAGTTACCGTCGGGGCCGTTGAGAAGCTCGGCGTGGACGCAGCGATTATCTTTGCTGATCTGCTCCTGATTGTCGAGCCTCTGGGCCTCGATTTGAAATATGACAAAGGCGATGGGCCCACGATCCGTCCTGCGCTTCGTAATCGCAATGAAATAAATGACTTGCGGGAGGTCGAGCCGGAGTGCTCCCTCGCTTATCTTTTCGAAGGCATCCGGCAAACTCGTGCTGACCTAAGTCCGAGTATTCCGCTTCTGGGATTTGCGGCGTGTCCGTTCACACTGGCCTCATATCTTCTGGAGGGGGGCGGCTCCAGGAGCTACCGGCACACTAAGGCTCTGATGTATCAGGATGCGGGCGCTTGGCGAGCCCTGCTGGAGCATCTGGCGCGGAACTTGACCCGGTACATCAACGCTCAGATCGCGGCAGGCGTGCAGGCGGTGCAGGTTTTCGACACCTGGGTTGGTTGCTTGGGACCCGCGGATTACCGGGAGTATGTCTTACCTTACACACGCATGATGATTCAGGCGATAACCCCGGGAGTTCCCGTTATTCACTTTGGGACAGGGACATCGGCCCTACTGGAAGCCATGCGCGACGCGGGTGGCCAGATCATCGGCATTGACTCGCATGTGGAGCTTGACGCTGCGTGGAGCCGGGTTGGGAACAGTGTGGGAGTACAAGGGAACCTTGATCCCGTAGTCCTGTACGCCGACCGCCAGTTCATACGCCGCCGCGTCGGCCGTGTGCTCGACCAAGCCGCCGGCCGACCCGGCCACATCTTCAATCTGGGCCATGGCGTTCTGCCCGACACGCCGTTTGAGAACGTCAAGGCCCTGGTGGAGATGGTGCACGCGTTGAGTGCTAGGTAGGGTGTATGAGAAAAGTGGGCCGAGCTAGTTTACGCGCTTGAATCCCCCAGGCAAGACGAAATAATGTGGGTCCGGCTCCTTACCAGTTTTAATGTCCTTAAGCATCATGGTGATTTTCTCACCACTTGGCAACCGGCCTTGGAACCGAACTGCCATGAAATCAAGTGAGGGAGCGAACCACTCCTCACCACTGTATGTCCCTTCATGGTGTGAGTCGGGCACCTTGTAGCCTTCGCAGTCCACCCCTGACAAGGTTTTCTTTCCGAGAAACCTATCCCCGACGTGCCGCGCGTCAAACTCTGTGCGCGAGAGCGGACCGACGGAAAAATCCAGGTTGCCGGGTGGATCACCTGCTTGTTTGATGGTCTTCGTTAAATAGTCAATTGAGTAGGTCATGGGGCTGGCGCGGTCACGGAGGAAAGCCATGTCGAGAAGGAATGGGAGGGCTAGAGGCGAGCCTCCATGCACTCGGACTGTTCTCCTGTTATAGGACGCCCCTTGGCTGTTACGCAGGTAAACCCCGTCCATGATGAGGTTATAGGACGCGTTGGGGTTGGATGGAGACTGCTCCTCTACAAACCTACTCACAAACGGTGTCCAGCGGTTGTTGGTGCTTTGCGCGAAGGACTCGACGCGTAAAAGGAACGGCGAAATGCAGAGCGCCATGCAACAAACGGTGCTAGCCAGCCTGTATATGCTTCTTAGTGTTGCGCTCATGCCCGACTCCTTAATCCCGGGAAGCCGTGTGCTGGTATGCGAGCGGCGAACTGCCCGGGCTGTAAATCGGGGAAGTCTAGCTTTTTGCGGACGCCTCCTCGGCGTCAGCCGGTTGCGAACCACCGTTCCACCGGGTCCGCGGCAGGATGACGCCCGGCTTGATTCGCTCGCGGCGTTCCTGAACGGCCTTAATCATGGAATCCAGCAAGACTTCAGATAGCAGGTGAGGCTCGAGGCCCAAGTCGAGGAGCTTTTGGTGTCGAGGGTTGTAGTAGTGCTGCTCCGCCTCGATGCGTGGGTTGGGATAGTGATTGATGGTGACCGTGCAGCCGAGCTTCTCTGCTTCGCGCTTCACTGTCTCGGCCAGTTCGAGCACGTTGAACAACTCCGTGAACTGGTTGAAGACCCGATACTCGCCGGCCTGGGGAGGGTTAAGAATGGAAAGTTCGACGCAGCGGAGCGTGTCACGAATATTGAGAAAACCACGCGTCTGCCCGCCTTTGCCGTAGACGGTGAGCGGAATGCCGGCCACGGCCTGCACGCAGAAGCGGTTCAGGGCTGTGCCGAAGACTTCATCATAATGGAAACTAGTAGCCAGACGAGGGTCTTTCACGGTCTCGTCGGTGGCAATGCCGTAAACAACGCCCTGGTTTAGGTCGGTCGAGCGGAGTTTCCAGATGCGACAGGCGAAGAGGATGTTGTGGCTGTCGTGGACCTTCGTCAGGTGGTAAAAGGAACCCGGTTGCTTCGGATAGGGTAAGACGTCCTTCCGTCCCTTGTACTCGATTTCGATGAAGCCTTCTTCAATGTCGATGTTGGGCGTACCGTATTCACCCATCGTGCCAAGTTTGACGAGGTGGCAGGCGGGGGCGTGTTCGCGCATCGCCCAGAGCACATTGAGGGTCCCCACGATGTTATTCATCTGAGTCAGGACGCAGCGGCGCTGCTCGATCATGGAGAAGGGCGCGGAAGGTTGTTCGCCGTAATGGACGATGGCGTCGGGTCGGAAGTCGCACACCACGTTGCGCACGAACTCATAGTCGCAGAGGTCCCCCACGAAGCAGGGTAGACGATGCCCGGAGACTTCTTCCCACGCAGTTACCCGGTCCTGAAGGGTGTGGATGGGCATGAGGGGCTCGACGTTGAGTTCCAACTCCCATCCGCGCTTGGCGAAATTGTCGAGAACACCCACCTCGTGTTGGCGTGCGCTGAGATACATGGCCGTTGGCCAACCCAGATAACCATCCCCACCCAGAACTAAGATCCTCACTGTGCCATGCCTCCCTGCAGCGGCGTTAGGTCCACCGCAAACCTGGAATGATACGCCGCTGCCTCCAGTCTCAGCAAGAAAATTGGCGGTCTACCTGAATGACAGGTGCGGGCACACGGCCACGCGCCCGTGCTTTCGAATCTCAGATAGGTTCCGGTTATCGTGAGCCCCAGGCTGAGGCGACGATGGAAATGGTTTTCAGGATGATCCGCAGATCGAAGAGGAGGGAAGCGTGCTGGAGGTAGTAGAGATCGTATTCGAGCTTGGCCAGTGTTTCCTCTTCGCTGGCGGCATACGGACAACGAATTTGAGCCCAGCCGGTAATTCCGGGCCGCAGTAGGTGCCGAAGCGAGTAAGTGGGATATTTTTGCAGGAGGGTGGCGACGAACTTGGGCCGCTCGGGGCGGGGCCCCACACAACTCATTTCGCCTTTTAGAACATTCCATAGCTGGGGAAGTTCATCGATACGGAGCTTCCGCAGCCAGCGCCCCACGCGCGTCACGCGCGGGTCATCGGGCGAAGCCCATACGGGACCGGTGTCTTCTTCCGCGCTGTCGATCATCGTCCGCAGCTTATATACCCGGAAGACGTTCCCGCCCTTGCCGATTCTCTCCTGAGAATAGATCACGGCGCCGCCGTCCTGAAGCTTGATGAGGATGGCCCCTATGACTAGCAGAGGTGAAGCGACGAGCAGTCCCCCCCACGCCATGGTGATGTCCATCAGGCGCTTGCTGATCTGAAAGCTCTGCTCGTTGAGGGAACGAAAACCGTCGGCGGTGGTCAGCCAATGCTCATTTAAGGACCGTGCCGGAAGCCTTTCAGCGAATTCTGCCGAGAGACGAGGGAGGTCCCAGACCAGGACGCCTGCAAGCCGTAGCGCGGCCGCCTTACGAATCATCACTGGGTCGTCGGAATCGCCCGCCAGGACAAGCAGGTCGAGGTTCTCAGGGACGGCCGGGATTTCGTCGGGATCGAGTGCGTTTCCGGTACTGTGCGTGCCGCCATCAGGGCGCCATTTAACGATTCTCGAGGAGGGAGAGAAATCCCGGATCAACTGAGCAGCAATCGCGGCCGGCGTTGAATCGCCCATGATGAGCACGGTCAGGGAGCGCCGGCGTAGAGACAGGAAAAAGGTGAGTCGCCAGACGACCATGGCTAAGGTGAATGTCAAGCTGGCGAAGGCGAAGATGCCGCGAGCAAAGCGATACGCCGGGGCGAAGTAGAAGAAGAAAGAAATCGCAATCATTGCGACGAGGATTCCCAGAAGCGCCCGGCGCAAGTTCTCGGCGGAACTTGCTTCTGGCCGCACTTCGTAGGCGCGATTCAAGTAGAGACAGAGAGGAGTGATAGCAAGATAAAAGACGGTAGCGAGATGGTTCGACTGAAAGGAAAACCACACATCGCCGACACGGAGATACGTGCCCAGCGCTAGCGAGAGTCCGAGAAGTGCCAGGTCACCTACTAACAGTGCGAGTTTCGTTCTGATCTGCAGAGAGGGTGTCATTGCGTCGCAAACTTAGGCTGCGTCAGGATGCAAAGCGTTTCAGCAATAGGTCATACCGGGCTACCACCGCCTCGGCCGAGTAGTGCCGTTTCATGAACTCCAGCCCCTTACGTGCCAGACGCTCACGAGTCGCAGAGTTTTGGTAGAGGGCTTCGATAGCCTGGCAGAAAGCCTCCACATTGCCTGGCTCGGTCACGAGGCCCGCCCCCGACTGGTGTAGCAGACACGCCAAATCAAACTCGCCGTCTACCGAGGCAATCACAGGCCGCCCGGCCAGCAGGAAATTGTAAATCCGGCCGGGGAAGGATGCCCGTCCTACCCCGCGCTTGCTCGTCAGGACGAAAACATCAGCACTGGCCAGCATTTCAGGAAGCACTTCCCGGGGTTGGGTGGGCAAGAATAGCATATTGGCGGCCTGTTGTTCGTGAGCTAAGCGCACCAAGTCCCCTTGCTTCGATCCTCCGCCGATGACCACAAATCGGAGATCTCTAAGCGCTCTCAGCCTTCCAGCAGCTTCCACTAGGAGTTCCGTCCCGTGAGTGTAACCGATGTTGCCTGCATACATGACCACGAAGTTGTTGTCCAAACTCCAACGGCGGCTGAAGGTGTTGCGGCGTGGCAGAGGTGTGACGGCTGAGGTGTCGACAAAATTGGGAATGCTCTCGATCTTAGCCGGGTCGATGCCCTTGGCGGCGATGGTCCTTGCGAACGAATCCGTGATGACCGTGATGCGGTCCGAGCGCCGGTAGATGAAAGTCATCAGCCGGTCCATCGCCCGCGTGAACCAGCCCGCAGATACTTCCTGGCTGGCAAGGTACGCTTCCGGAAAGAGATCCTGCACATTGTAGGCAACGGCGCAGTGGTGAAGGGACTTCACGCAGAGAGCGATGAGCCCTAGCCAGAAGGGGGGCGAGACAACCAGGATCGCGTCCGGACGCCTCACAAACGGGGCTGCCAGAAGAGTGCTGAGCGTGAAGCTCGCGTAGTTCACAAGCTTCGCCAGCTTGCCATTGGACTTTGGAAAAGCCCAGCAGCGCAGTATCTTTACGCCCGCCGTGTTCTCCCGGCGAAAAGGGCGAGCGAGATATCCGGCGGGGACACGCGGAAGCTGATAGTGTGGTGTCCCCGCCAAGACTGTCACTTCGTGGCCACGTGCAGCAAGGGCTTGCGCCAAGCCGGTGATCACCACGGCATTGCTGGTGATCTCGGGAGCAAAGCGGATGCTGAGAATCAACAGTCGCAAAGGATGGTGAACTGGGCTGACCGGTGGGGGCGATTCCGGTCAGACGCTCCTTTCCGAAGATATGGTGTCGTGTTTGCGGTTGCTGGAACGGGGAAAGCGACTCAGTTCTGTTAAAGCCTTGTGGACAGTCGTCGCACCTGTGTCCCACGAGAACTCGGCTGCGCGCATGACTCCTTTTCGCGCCAGCCTCTCCCGCAGAGCCGGGTCTGCCAGTACCGTAAGGAGCTTGGCGGCAATGTCCGCGGGGTCCTCGCCGTCGAAGTAGACTGCGGCATCTCTACAGATGTCGCTCATCGGGCGGCGCTGGCAGCAAAGCACAGGTGCGCCACAGGCGAGCGCTTCCAGAAGTGCGTGGCCAAAAGCTTCCAGCAGCGACGGAAATACGAAGCAGGTGGCATTCCCGATCAGCAATGGCATATCCCGGTGCGGGACGTAGCCGAGGAACCGGACGAGGTCCGCGCACCGTTCCTGTTCCAGAACCTGTCGAATGGTGCCAACGTAGCGTTCGTCCCAGACTTCGCCTGGAATTACCAGCGGTATCGAGGTCTTGTTCTGCTTGACCAGAAGCGTGTAAGCCTTCACCAACCTGAGCAGGTTGCCGTAACCTGCCAGGCGAGTAACGCAGAGCATGTACGGAGGGGTCAATGCGAGGTACTCGCGCAAGAGTGAGGCCGACTCCCTTGCTGGTGGCCGGAAGCCGGCTGTCACCCCCGGGCACGCTACCGCGATCTTGTCTGAAGGCACACGCAAATGCTCCACCAGGAACTCTCTCTCCCAATCGGAAATCGCGATAATTCGCAGGCTCCGATGCAGCGAAAGATGTGACAGCAACCGCAACAAAAGGAGCCGCGGGCGCAAGCGCGGTGCACTCGGAAATTTGCCTGTGAAGAAAGGCTCAACATTTTGAACCAGGATGAGACTGGGAACCGGGGAGAGAAAAATCGCCACATTGTGCGTTGTGTAGACGGCGTCGACGTGCTTGAACCAGAGGATCCACGGAAGGACCAGTTGTTCCCAGAGTACTCGCAGCCACCCGGAACGTGGCGCGACGCGGCCAACGTGCCAATGGAAGTTTGACTGCTTAATGGCGAGGTCGCCGGCCTGTCCGGCAGGAAGAAACACCTCGTAGGTGTTATCGCGATCGAACTGCGCCAGATGCGGCAGGAAATTCTTGAGGTAGGTGTAACTGCCGTAAGAGGTGGCCGTGTATCCGAGTATGGCAATCCTCATATTCGCGCGCACAGGGCCTGCATGGCTACGTGGAAGATCATCATTTGAACGTCTTCGACCTTCTGCATGTCGTGCACCGGAATTAGGACCGGTACGCGCACCAGGCGGACCAGCTTCCCGCCCTCAAATCCGCACAATCCTACAGTGATCGCCCCCTGCTCCTGGGCGTACTCAATGGCCTTCAGCACGTTCAGGGAATTCCCGCTGCCGGAGATGCCGATCACGACGTCGCCGGGCCGAAGAAAGTTTTTCAGTTGCTCGACAAAAACCTCGCTATAGGATACGTCGTTGGCGTATGCCATCAAGGTTGGGACGTTATCGTTCAGGCAGATCGCGCGGAATCGCTGCATTCGCCCAAATGAGACGCCCTTGTTCAGGTCGCACGCCGCATGAGACGCCGTGCTGCCGCTTCCCCCGTTCCCCATGAGGAACACTTGGCGGCCTTCTCGATAGGCTTGTTCCAGAACGTGGATGAACTCCTCCACGGCACCGGCGGGGATGGCCTCAACCGCTGTTTTGAGATCGTGGCAATAGTCGAGAAAAAACTGCCGTACCATCTGTGTTCTCCAGGCGCTCGGGGATGTAGTCCCTATTCTACAGGATTTTGCCCTGACACAAGGAATGCCAGCGGACCGTAGAGGCTCCCAAGGAGGAATGCCCCTCGCGGGAGCGGAGATGGGGCCATTGCGGGCAGGTTTGGCAGCCCGCCACGCCGCCGGAGTCGCGCGAGAACGTAACGCAGGATCGCTCCGCGCAATTCCGGCCTTTGAAGGAAATACTTGGCGAGGATTGCTGTATGCCCGCAGCCGGAATAGAAGGCCCAACGTTGAACCCCGCGCCATTCGGTCGAGTGGCGATGGAATATCTTGGCGGCGGGCTCGGCGACGATGCTCTGCCCACCGAGCAGGAAGCGAACCAGTAGATCCGGCTCCTCGCCCGAACCGATCCGCGCGCCACGGCCAAAACGCGTGTCGAAGAGACCGAAGCGCTCGAAGGTCTCGCGGCGGATTGCCATAGTGGCGTTGCCGATCAAGGCAAAGCGCAGGGGAAAGAGATCTTTGCCAATTGGAGCTCCGAAAGCCTGGCGTGACAGGGGAAACTGGGCGCGATGCAGACGGTCGAGGGCGTGACTTGCCTCGTCCGCGACCGACTGCGCTTCCATGATCCCCACGACCGCAGCTACGCGCGAATCCTGGAGAGGGGCTAGCAGCAGGGGCAGCCAGTGGGAGTCGGCGACGGAATCGTCGTCGAGAAAGGCCAGAACCGACCCGGCCGCAGCACGTATTCCGGCGTTGCGCGCGCGGCTGACGCCGCGCCGGGGTTCGATCGTAATCCTGGCGTGGTGGCGGCGGGCAATCTCTTCGACGGCGGTGTGCAGGGGGCCATTGTCAACGACGATGATCTCCGCGCCGGCGCTGCGGAACGCTTGCAACGACTCCATACACCGCGCAAGGTCCTGCAGGCGATCAATTGTACATACGATGATACTGGTCTGCTTAACGAGTTCGCCGGGGTCTGCCATTCACAGTCGGTGCTGTCCCAATTTGAGGGGTAGCGCCGGGCTTCAGCCCGGCAAATGCCGCCCTAAAGGGCGGCGTTACGGCCAAATTGAGGCGGCACGCCTCAGTCCTTCGGATTGACCACTTTAGCTTACCGTGTTCCCACTTGCGGGCCCGACGCCCAGCCCCAGGAGTTCGTCGTAGAGTGCCGTGAACCCCGCCACCATTTGGGCGGGACTGAAGTGGTCGCGCACACGCTGTTGTGCCCTCACGCCCATGCTCAAGCGTTCGTTCGGGTCGTTCAACAGCGACCGGAGGCGCGCGGCCAAGGTTGCCGGGTCAGCGGGCGGCACCAGGCAGCCTGTTTCTCCATCTACGACGAGCTCACCTACTCCTCCGACCTCGGCTGCTACGACCGGCAGGCCCGCTGCCATGGCCTCCAACGCGGCAATGGGGAAGCCCTCCTCGATGGAGGGCATCACAAAGACGTCCCAGCGCGGAAAGACCGAACTGAGATCCTCAACCCATCCTAGAAAACCCACCCGCTGTGAGATGCCGAGTTGGCCGGCCCACCGCTCCAGTTCTTGTTGCTCCGAGCCCGCGCCGGCAATTTCCACCCTCAGGCTCGGAAACTCACCCTCGAGCGCCGCCGCCGCGCTCAATAGATGCTTGATTCCCTTCAAGGGAATCAGGCGGCCTGCGGTACCCAGGACGGGCACAGAGGTCCCGTCGCGAGGCAGGGAAGTAACAGACTCTTGCGGTAAGTCTGCACCTGCGTAGATGACCCGGGCCTGACCGTCCCGGACCTGGTTAGCGACCGCCTGTGAGACAGCCACCACAGCATCAGTTCCGCGAACCGAAAACGTGACGCGATCCAGACCACGCGGTTCCAGGATGCGAGTGTGTAAGTGAGTGACGATCTTGGCTCTGGTTGCCGCTCGCGCCAGTCCGCGGACTGACCGGCCTCCGAAATGCAAATGGACGATATCCACGTGAAGGCTGCGCAGACGCCGCCAAAATCCCCAAGCCCCTGCAGGATCACGTGCTCCTCGCGTCCAGTCGAGTGCGAAAGTCCGTACGCCGGACCGTTTCAAGTGGCCGACCAGTACTCCGTCTCCGCCCAAGAAACAGGCCAGTAGACGATATCTCTCCGGATCGAGGCCGCGGCCGAGCATTGCTACGATACGCGCTATGCTCGAACCCTCAGGCAGCGCGGTACCGAGAACGTGCAGGACGTTGTGGGACATTGTTTGTTGTGGTACACCGGACGCAATTGGTCCTGCGTGCCGAACAGAGTCTAATGTATCTCCTGGCCAAGGATAAACAAAAACTTCAGTCTCGGTTCAGGCACAGATGAACGCAAATTCCACGTGATGCTGATTGATGACGAGAATGCGTGCTGTCGTGGTGACAAGCCCAGCCGCCTGGGCAAAGGCGAGCAGGATAGTCTTCTGGGAATTCCGAACTTGTGATAACTTCAGCGGGCGGCGAGACCTTTCCGGTTCGTCATGTTCTTCCCGTGCACGAGTATTGAGACCGGAGGGGAACCTCTCGAAAGGCGGCTGGCTCGCATCATGGTTCCCGACTTGAACACCGGAAGTTCGCCGGACCCAAAGTGCTCGAACCGCCTGCGTCAGGTTTACCTTGGCGTACTCTTCGCCTTACTCGTTGCGGGCGGCCTGACCTTCGTTCTCAAGTGCTTCCACGATGTTTATTACCCGTTCCAATGGGACGACGACGAGGGCGCTGTCTGGTGGGAAGCGGCGCACATAACGCATCTGCGCGAGGCCTACCACCCCCTCCAACAGTATCCCTACTTCGTCGTGCCTTATCCGCCTGTATATCACCTTGCGACATGGCTCGCGGCGCGAATCACCGGTGATTTCTTGGTGGCAGGGCGGCTGATTTGTGTCCTTTCGGCTCTTGGGATCAGCGCCTTGATGGGACTGCTGGTTTTGCATGTTTCTCCACGTCGTTTCTCGACTCGCCTGCGGGCAGCCGGGGGCCTGGCCGCAGCGTTGTTCTGCTTCCGGCCAGAGTCGCTCAGTCGCTACATTCCAGAGATGGGTGTGGACCTCCTGGCTGTGTTCCTGACCCTTCTAGGCATGTATGTGTTCGTTCGCTCATCTGCGAGGTCGCGACGTGAGTACCTTGCCTTCGGGATATTCGTGCTGGCGTTGTTCACGAAGCAAACGATGGTGGCTGCGCCCGCGGCATGTCTTTTGGTCAGCGCCTTGGACAGCTGGCGGGCGGCCATACGGCGGACGCTCTTTTCTGTGGGCTTGGGATTGCTAATCTTAGGCTACTTGGTCTGGGCAACCGGCGGGGAGATCTTGCGTCACTTGTTTCTTTACAACGTCCGCCAACCCTTTTCGCTCACGCATTGGATTAACGGCATCGAGGAGAATGTGAACGGCATGCTGCCACTTGCGGCTCTGGCGGGCTTGGCGGTGCTGCCGATCCTGTATCGGCCTATCGTGACCAACTGTAGTGACTGGATTCGATGGCTGCGCCGGGGGATACAGGAGAGCCCGTGCCGTCGCGCGCTTGTCGTGCTGGGCGTGGAGCTTTGCCTCGCGCTGGTAACCTCTTTCAGTTATGGAAAAGCCGGCTCGGGCGTCCACTACTTCCTCGAGTGGAACTTCGTCTGCTGTCCTCTCGCAGGCTTGTTGTTTGTGCGGGGCCTTGCGGGCTGGCGGTCTGCTTCGCGATATTCACCAGCGGGTGCAACGATATTTCTTTTGCTGCTGCTGGCTGCCCTCACAGGTTTTCCGGATTCATTGCGGCGGCTGAATCACGTTTTTCTGTTTTCTTCAGGTGAAAGGCACACGCAGACCGTCCTGTGCGAGAGTGCCGCTGCAGCTCTCAGGATTGTGGAGGAGACGCCAGGGCCGGTGTTTTGCGAAAACATGCTGCTGGTTATGAAGGCTCACAAAGAGATTCCCATCGAACCGGGAATCAACTGCTACCTGGCCAAACTGGGAGTATGGGATCAGTCTCCATTTGTAAACATGATTGCCTCGCAGCGGTTCGGGGTCATCATTCTGCGGAATTTGGATAACCCTTTCTGGACAGACTCAATCGTGCGGGCGATCCGCGCTCACTACGTCGCGGCTGAACACCTCGGCGACGCCGGCGTTGAGAACGGCTACTACGTCGTCTACAGGCCTCGAACTCAAGCACCGTAGTTACTAAGCGGAGCCGGGGTCCGCGGCCGGATGACCGCAGGAATTGACAGTGTCAGGTCGAGACGGGCTTTTCTCGCCTCTGCTTCCTGCCTTGTGGTATCCTCTGCCGGAATATGTAAATCCGCACTACTTGCGGCAGAATGTCATAGCTTTAATTCCTGCTAGGGGGGCGAGGTTCCATGGGAAACAAGAATATCAATCGACGGGAATTTGTGGGTGCTTCGTTGGCAGCCACCGCTGGTCTCTGGGCTTCGCCGGGAACCGGGCTCGCTAGCCAAACGGCGATTCCCAAGAAGCCTTCCGGATTGAAAGTGGGACTGTACAGTATCACTTACCTCGGGATTTGGTACCGAGGCAATGCGTTGCCGCTCGAGGACGTGATCCGCCGCGCGAAGAAGTATGGTTACGACGGCGTGGAAGTTGACGGCAAGCGGCCGCATGGCCATCCACTCAGCTTGACGCGCGCTCACGCTCGCGAGTTGCGCAAGTTTGCAGAGGGTGAGGGAATCGAGATCTACGGCCTTGCCGGCAACAACAACTTCAGCAGCCCTGTGGTCGAGTACCGCGACGCACAACTGGTCTACATGCGGGACCTGATTCAGCTTGCGCCGGAACTAGGCGCCAAGACAGTTCGCGTCTTCGCCGCCTGGCGCGGCGTCACCGAAAAGCAGGGGCTGGCGTCTTACAACATCACTGAGCCTTTGTGGGACACCGTTCACAAGGGCTTTTCTGCGGAAGAAACCTGGGAGTGGTGCCGCAACGGCATGATCCAGTGCGCCAAGTACGCGGCGGATGCGGGCGTCACCCTGGCGCTGCAGAATCACAAGCCTGTTATCAACAGTCACAAAGACATGCTGCGGATGGTGAAGGAAGTCAATTCGCCTCACCTCAAAGTCTCCCTCGACGCCTGGATCATGGATGACAAATCGGAGCAGGGAATTCGGCAAGCTGCACTCGACACCGGTTCATTGCAGGCGCTTTCGCATTTCGGTGGGGAGTTCAAGCGCGAGGCGGATGGCACCGCCAAGGGGCCGGACTACTACGGATACTTCGTCAAGGCGATGAAAGAGATTGGGTACAAAGGTTACATTGGCTATGAGCTTTGCCACACACTGCCGGTGGTGAACGGCCAAACGGTGGGTTTGGAGTTCGCCGACCAGTGCGCCGAGGGTGCGGCCATTTACATGCGCAATCTGATCAAGGCTTAGATGTCACCGGTTCCCTCAACCCTTGATGTGCTGTTGCCGGTTTATAACGAAGCGGCGAGCATCGCGGGGACAGTCCGTGAAGTTTACGATACGATAGCTCCGCGTTTATCGGTTCGCTTCATCGTTTGCGAAGATGGAAGTACGGACGGGACGCGAGCAGTGCTGATGCAGCTCGCGTCCGTCTACCCGTTTCGCCTCCTTACGAGTACTGAACGCAAGGGCTATTCGCGCGCGGTGATCGACGGCATGCAAGCGCTTGAGGCCGAGTATCTGTTGTGTTTGGACTCCGACGGCCAGTGTGATCCCCAAGATTTTTGGAAGTTCTGGGATACCCGTGACAAACAGGACGTCGCGATCGGCTGGCGCGTCCATCGGTCTGACACCTTGCTGCGAAGGACCTTGTCGCGGGGTTTTCACCTTCTATATCAACTTCTTTATCATGTGCCAGTCCACGACCCCAGTTGTCCCTTTGTTCTGGCCCCTAAGCAGGTTATTCGGCGTATCCTGCCGGAACTGGGAGAAATGCAGCAGGGCTTTTGGTGGGAGTTTGTCGCACGGGTTCACCGCCGCGGGTTCACGCTAAGGGAAATACCCGTGAACCACCGCCGCCGCGCAGCAGGCGAGACTCAGGTGTACCGGCTCAGACGTTTGCCCGGCATTGGCTGCCGACACGTGGCCGCATTGTTCAGGATATGGTGGCAGACACGGAAGAAGGTTTGAGGGAAGTGGCGCTGTTATCATGTGGTCCAATGGGCAGGCGAGTCCACAGCAGCGCTCGCTGGCTATCGGCGTTGGCGTGTTTCTCTGACCAAACGGAAGCCCTGCGGTCGGTGGGCATTCTCGGTAGCGGAAGAGAGTTGGGAGCGTAGGAGTGTTTCTGTCCGATCAATCTCCGCATGGATTCTTTGTTGACGACATCGGGTCCGATGGGCTGGGCCTGACTGGGAGCGAACGTCGGGCGACCATTGGTTTTCTGTTCGGTGCGGGATTGTATCTTTACCTCATCTTCTTTGTCCTGCCACATACCCCCATTTATCGTGGCGGAGATGGCGACCTCTATCTCGCGAGCGCGACACGGCTCTTCAGTGGCGAGGTAATGTATCGCGACTTCAATCAATTTACGTTTCCTGGCACGGAAGTTCTTTACACGGTGCTATTCAATCTCTTTGGGCCGGTTCCGTGGGTGGGAAACGTTGCATTGGTTGGGGTCGGATTCGGCTTGACATGGCTCACGCTGGCAATCTCGCGCAAGTTGCTCCGGGGTTGGGTGGCGTTTATTCCGGCACTCTTCTTCCTGGCTTTAGTTTTTCCTTCCATGCTTGATGGAACCCATCACTGGTACAGCGTATTTGGGGCGATGGCGGCAGTCGCGGTGGTGACGGAGAGGAGGACTCCCGGACGCTTGGCCGCGGCAGGCGCGCTCTGTGGATTGTCCGCGTGGTTCACCCACATGCGCGGGTTTCAGGCCGCTGTCGGGATAGTTGTCTTCTTGTTGTGGGAACGACAGTACAGAAGTTTGGAACGGCGCTGGCTTTTGAAGGCGCTGGCGTGTTTGGCGGCGGCATTCCTGGTGTCCTTGGTGATTCTGAATGCCTATTTCGTTTGGAAGGTGGGCCTTGGGCGATTTATCCAGTCAACAATCATCTTTGGGATCAAGTACTACCGCAGTGAGCCAGATAACTCCTGGGGGATGTACTTGGCAGAGTTTCCCAGGCTTGTGCCGTGGCCGGGTTTAATATCGTTTCTCACTAACCTCTTTGTGCATTTGTTGGTGCCCTACGTTTATTTTGTCGTTCAGATTCGTTATTGGCGAACAAAGCCAACTCATCCCCTTCAGCCATGGGACAGGGTGATGCTGCTCCAGGCGGTGGGGCTTTGCCTTTTTGTGGGAGTGGCGCCCGCTGCCGAGTGGCAAAGGTTAGCGACGGCAGCCTTGCCAGCGACGATCCTGCTGGTTTGGCTTCTGAATTCCTGGGGCGGAGCGGGTCGGGGCATGCTGGCGACTTTCGCGGTCACTGCTCTGGCGTTTGTCATTGCGTTCTCTGCACGGATGCAGACGCGTCATTGGACCTATCTTGACATTCCTGCCGGTCGCCTCGCAGTTGCCGAGACCCCACGTTTGGAGATACTCAAATGGGTTCTCGCGCACACCAAACCCGGTGATTTCTTTTTCGATAACGCTGGCGTCCACGCCTTCGTGATTCTCGCCAGGGTTCGGTGTCCTGGGCCGGTGTTGTTCTTGACCTTGACCGACTACACGCGTCCCGAGCAGGTCACAAGGCTAATCGAGGCTCTGGACAGGCATCGGGTTCGATACATCCTGTGGGAGACGGACTTCGAAACCTCAAGTGCCAGCGGAAAGGAAGATAGTCATCTAGAACCGTTGCGGGAATATCTGCACGCCCATTATCGAGTTGTGGCAACTCTAACCGGTCTGAATCAAGTTTGGGAAAGAAGTGATCCCGCCGCGCCATGATGGGAGCACCTGAATATGTGGGGAATGGAGGTTAGGGGAGTGGGCAATGAGAAAGACGTAAGCTCGACCGGCGGGCTCTGCAACATCGCAGGGTTTGACTGTTGGGTGACCGGTTTATTCCTGCTGTTTCTTGCCAGTTTAGGTGGTGCCGCCACGGTTATCCTGTTCTGGGACGGCAATGGGCGGGCAATCCTGATTGCTTTGCTGGCGGCCGTAACGCTGTGGAGCCTGGAGCAACTGGAAACCAGACACCGCGCCGGTCCCACGCGCGCGTGGCACCGTTTTCCGCACTACCTCGCCCCCGTAGTGGTCATTTTCCTGGTTACGTGCACGGTGTATCTTCCTAGCCGAAACGCCTATTTTTTCGAGGAGGACTTTGGCTATCTCCACTTCTTTCAGACTCCCTCTCTGCGCCTGTTTCTGAACCTCTGCCACAGCGATATAGCGCAACTTGTTTGGCGAGAAGCACGACAGGAGTTGCGCCCGTTCTTTGACCTTTATTACACAATGGGCTATCGTGTTTGGGGCTTGAATCCCCTGGGTTACCACCTGAGCGGCATTCTGCTGCACATTCTCAACGCCATAATAGTGTTTCGAATTGCGGACGAACTGGCTCCCGGCAAACCCTGGAGAGCGGGTTTCGCCGGATTGCTTTTTGCCGTGCAGCCGATTCATGCTTACACTTTGTCTTTGATTTTGTTTTTAGTAGCGGACGTCTTTCCGACATTCCTCTATCTGGTCAGCTTCTGGTGTTTCATGCGGTTCCGTGCTACGCGCTTGGCCAGATATCTCGCGTTCTCAGCAGTCGCGTTTGGTGTATGTCTGATGTGCAAGGAAATCGCCGTGACATTGCCGGCGATGTTAGTTTCCTATGATCTTCTCCGAAAGCACTTGGGAGAGGGCGGTGTCTCGGCAAGCAGTGGTTCGACTCGGAAGAAGTCCTGGTGGGGGGGCATTTTAAGTTACCTGCCCTTTGCCGGTCTCCTCGTGGCCTATCTGGCATTGCGGCGATTCGCCTTTGGGAGTTTTCTTAGAGAAGGTACTTGGGCTCGCACTTGGAGCTCCTATCTACCGGAAGGACTGTCCACTCCGCATGGGTTTCTGCAACATCTCGTCCGTCTGGGGAGGTATTTGGAGACTCTCCAGGCGTTCTACCTGCGGCGCCTTCTGCTCCCATTTCCAGTCGCTATTCTCGGATTGGCTCTCGGCCTGTACTTGGTTTGGGCACTGTCCCTTGTGCGTCGCCGGCCCGAGTGTCGCGGGTCCATCGTGCTTATTCTCTACTTTGGCTTGGTGTGGTATGGAATCTCCAACCTCCCACTCCTGGTGGTTTCCCCCGTCTCCCGCTATCTGTATCTTCCTGCAGTGGGACCGTGCATTGCCACGGCTCTCTTTGCTTTTCCGGCCTTCCGGCAGCCTCCGAAGGAAGCGAAATATCTTCGATTGCTGGGGGCCGTGTTCCTGGTTTGTCTTTCTGCTTCCCTGGTGTGGAAGGAGAACACGCAGTGGGCCCGCGTCGGGGAGATCTCCAGAAGAATGACGGAGCAGTTTTCGACTGCTATAGCGGATGTCCCAAAGCAGGCGTTGGTCATAATTCCAGACGCGGAAGACAACTCTTTGCCATACCCGCTGCAAACGCCGTTTGCCTCCACGGACCTTTATTCTCGAGTTCGAATCATCGAGCTTCCTTATGCCTGCGCGTTTCCTCTCTCCCAATGGTGGAAGAAGACCAAGCTCGCGCTTGGCACTGAGATGGCAGGCCGCCCGGACGAAGCAATCGAGATCTATCTCCTCGCTTGGGACGAGCGGAGTGGTTGTCTGCAGCAACGAAAGCGTATGTTGCCCCGGGGACTGTTGCGGGCCTGCGTCATAAGATCGTTGGGAGGGACATTAGAAACAGTGGACTCGTTAGGATACTCTGAAGGGGGCAAGCTTGTGGAATCGCTTGCGAGGTTGGTTTCAGAAGGTGGCCAACCTCCGAAATAGAAACACCGCGCGTACGTTGTCTCGCTTCGTGGTGCACTATTCTCTGCTCAGAATGGCCCACGTGTACCCTTTCTCCATGAGGTGATGGATCGCCTCTTCAGGCATGTCACGCGTACTCAGGATGGCTTCCCGGGGAGGCCGGAAGCCTGCGTAAACCAAATCCCTAAGGTGGTAGCCGGCGCCTTCGTACTTCGGCCGGCCCAAATCTGGCAACATATCCAGGGTGTCTGGATCGATTGAGCCAACTAGGAGATCAGGGCGTTTCGAGAGTGTACGTTCTGTATTGAACTTCACATGCCCGGGGTTAAATTCGCGGCTCGCGGCAGGCGCGTGCGCGATGACAGGGTCAATCAGACCATGCATGTCCACGGTGGAGGAATCGAGAAGGAAAGGGATCTTCCCCAGGGCAGATACGGCTATCGATTTCCCTGGATAGTGGATGCGGAGAAACTCACCTGTTGCAAGCCAGCAGTCGTACCGATGCCTTGTGAGCTGAAACCGCGAGTCGGTGAGGCGTGGTGGGAGGATTTCTGCCAGCATGGCGAGCCCCACCACTAGGATGATGGCTCTGGGTTTCGCGTCAGTTCCTGCGATTTTGAGCAACCCGAAGATCCCAAGCGGGAACAGGATGAGAAGGAATCGCTCGCCAACATAATCTCCGCCGATGAAGAACCAGTATGCAATCCAGCAAGCACCGAGGAATAGGTCGAAACCCAACAACGCTGGGTCCAGCCGACGATTCCGCCACCATCTCCCTGCAAGCTCAAGGCTGAGCAAGAGAAAGACCAATAGATATGGGAAAAGTCCTTCGTGAAGGGTGATCCATCCAAGTTGGCGGAGGGCGGGCCACGCTCGCCAAGCCAACGAGCCGGTCACGCGGATGTAATAGGTATTGGGGAGCAAGGCGCCGTAATAGTGATACCTCCAGACCTCGTAGATGAGGCCGCTTGCCCCTAGGGTGATGGCACAAGCCAGCGCGGCACGATTCCGGCGTTTCAGCAGCAGATACACGATCGCCGCGCCGGGCATTAGGAACCCATCTGCTCGTGACAAGAGCGATAGAGTACTCAGCGCGCATAGCGCGACCAGTTGTTGCCGGTCTTCCCCTTGGGCCAGCGTTTCCGTAACCACGTAAATGGAGATGTAAATGAGCAGGACCAGACAGGTTTCAAGGCCTGAACCGACCGCTGCCCAGACGGGCAGGCACGCGGCGAAAAGCAGTGCTCCCGCAATTGCTAAGCCATTGCCCAGCCGTTTCCGCACGAAAGCGGCGAATACCACAAGGGCCGCGCCGGCAAGAAGGAGATTCAAGAAGGCGGAGAAATAGTAGACACCCACATCGTGGGTGAATAAGAAGGCGAGTGACACCAAAAGGGTGTATGAGAAGTTTGAATAGCCCTCGACCCGCTCGCCTGGATTGAAGACGAGCCCATTACCCCGGAACAGGTTGTGTGCATAGCGATAGGAAATATAAGCGTCATCGTACCCCAGCGCCTGGCACTCATCGTCCGACCTGCCAAAGAGAATGTGCGCTGTTCCGCCCGCCAGCAGGAGGAGAAGGCATGCGGTAAGCGCTACCCGATACACGTCCGGACGTGGCGACACGGCATAAAACCACGGTTGCTGATTTTGCAGATCTTCTGTCTCGTTGTTTACCGCCATGAGTCCCTTTCCCACGCCTCGGTGTTGTCAGGAAGTAATCTGGAAAGGTGGTAGCATGAGTGCAAGTAGCTGCGCAGCGGGCCCAGATTATCCTCCTTGGGTGATGGATTTCCCCCCAAGAATGTCTTAATGACGTGAAGAAAGGAGCGCAGGTGACCACGCGGGGGCTCAACGTGGTCGATCCTAGGAAGCGAGGTCCCCTGGAAGTCAAGACCTGGATCCGAAAGGACAAGCCGCACGCGATGTTCTTCCAGCGCTGCCACAATGTTGCGGACCTGCTCGGGGCGCGTGTAGTTGTTGGCCTTCACGAAGGGCACTTCCGACGGATTTCGAAGAGCCAGCGGGAAAAGGACTTCAGTACTTGCGGCTGTGAAAAGATACTCTCCGGGACTCGTGTGCTGGGAAAGCCAAAGAAGTTTTTCATACTGCGTTTGGTCCATGGCCAAACGTCCGCGCGGTACGTCCAGCGAGTACATCTTATGCGTCTGGATGCTTAGAGGAAATGCAACCGCCACCCCAAGGGCGCCGATCCATAGGACAATGCTCAAAACCCGGCGTGTCCTACTCCAGTGATTGACCAGCCAGACCAGCAGAATCAGGCCTAATGGAGCAACACCACACAATCTGTAAGTGGTAGGCGCGGGTGCGACGCTTGCGAACAGAAGCAGTCCCATAATGGTCAAGAGCACGAGGCGGTTTCGCTGATCAGGGGACAATGCTTCGCGTCGGCATCGCATCCAGAACAACACATAGACTAGTGGGACGACAGCGTGGATAAACAGGAATTGCCCTAATGAAAGCAGTTCACGCCAATGGGCCATATGACCAAATTCGAACCAGAGGGCGTAGAGAGCGTTTGACTCCTGATCGGCAGAGTAATGTTTGAGGACGAAAATTAGGGTGCAGTATAGGAATCTGGCCGGACCGGCCCTCCAGACAAAATACGCGCTTGTAACGAGAACCATCGCTACAAATGAAACAAGCAAGCATCTCAGGCGCCCAAGGATAGTCAGCCACGGCTCGGCTGCTCTACGTCCCTCCCACAAAAGGAAAATCGACAACCCTACAACGGCAAAGACTCCCTGGGTTTGGGTGAAAAATGAAGCGAGACCAAAAAGTGCTCCGGCGGCGAGAAGGCGCGACCGAGTTCTTTTCTCGACGACTGTGGCAACAGCGCCCAATTCCGCCACGGCGCTGTACCATTGGTGAGTATCATCAAGCACAAAGCCAAAAGCCCAAGTGAGAAAGAGCGCGGCGGGAAGGTAGGTTGCTGCCCCGCTGAGTACCTTTCGCGAAATGCTGATGATCAGTGACGTCAACCCAAGTCCCACGAGAACTAGTGAGAGATTAGGAATCCAGGACCTCACGCCCAAGCACTTAAACAGGACTACGTTCACCACCGCGAGCCCAGGAGCGACAAGCTCGAAGAAATCCCTGTACATGACCTTTCCATCCATTGTCCTGGTTGCATCGATGAGAAAGACATTTTCGTCGCCCCCGCCGAATATTGGCGTGCACGGCAAACGGAACAGGCAAAGGTAGAGAAAAACGGAGGCACACACCGGAAACAGAGCGAGGAGAATCTTCGTCCTCTGCTGCGACTTGCTCGCCCTTTTAGGCCCTATCATAATGCGAGCTCCGCTGCCCCTTGAGCTGTTTACTCTTCCTATAGCATTATCGACTCATTCTCAGGGAATCGAGCGATTCCGCTCCAAAATCCGCGCATGACTCTCACCCGTATTGAGCGCATGATAGTGCGTCTGCAGGTAATTCCATAGCGGCGCCAGATGGTAGCCGGACCGCACGCCCTTCGCGCCCGGGTCGAGATCGGCAGTCCAGACAACTAACGGAACTCGATACTTTTCCAGACTCTCTTGGAGATCGAGAGCTTGCTCGGGGCGCGTGTAATCACTGGATGTAAGGAACGATACCTTCGCGGGAGACCGTAACCCGAGAAAGAAGTATGCCTGCCCAGTGCAGTCGAAAAAGGGTTCCGAAGGATGCGTATGCTCCAGAAGCCATCTGTAGCGCTCGAAGTCACTCGGTTCAAAGAAAGCCCCTCGGCCAATGGGGCCACTAAGGTAAGCCCTCCACCTTGTTTGGACCACGAAGACAGAGTTCACCGCTGCAATTATTGCTCCCAGCCAAAGCAGCTTCCGGGCAATAAGGTGGAGTCTTCCGGGAGATCGCAGGAACCAAACCAGAACAATCAATCCTGGCGGCGAGACGACGCACAATCGCCAGTAGACCGGAGCTGGTGCAATCCCAACGAACAGAAGAAAGCCTACCAGATTTATAAGCATTAGCCGATCCCAGGGTTGGTCCGGCGTTCTCCTTGACTCGTGCCAACAGCGAGCAAAGAAGAGCAGGTAAACGAGGGGCAATAGAGCATGAATGAATAGCCATGCCGGATCGGGAACATGGCGAAGGTGCCGCACCATCGGCACGTAGGCCATGTACGCTTTGAGGCTATTTAGGTCGGACTCCGCAGGGTAGTATTTAATCCCGAAGGTAACGACGGACCATAAGAAGTGCCTCAAACCGACGGCCCAGACGAAGTACAGATTTAGCGCCGCGGTGGTGGTGACAAAAACGCCGAGTAGAGTAGCTTCGGATGCCAAAAGCGACCGGCCACTCTGCGGTTGTCTTCTATACTCCCACGAAAGAAAAAGTGCCAGGGCCACGACCGCGACAAGTCCGCGGGGTTGCGTGAAAAAAGATGCCAGTGCACAAAGCGCCCCAGCCCCTGCTAACGTTGTGCGGTTTCTGGTTTTGATGACTAAGGCGGTAGCGGCAGTCACTGCCAGCATACTGAACCAGTGGTGGGAGCCATCCAACGCCGGAACAAACGCTAGAATCAGGAACAAACAACCTGGCAGGTACGCGGTCAGCCCAAGGAGAACTTGTCGGGAGATGTAGACGTAGAGCCATGTGAGGGCGACTCCCAGTGCGACTAACGTAAGATTGGGGATCCATGCGTGGGCGCCGAGCAGCCTGAAGAGAGTGAGATAGGCCAACTCCGTTCCGGGAGGGGTAAACTGAAAGAAATCCCGGTACATCATCTGGCCGTTGAGCATTCGCGTCGCATTGTGAAGATACAAGGACTGGTCGCTGTCAGTGCCGATGATCGGCGTAGCCGGTAGAACAAATAGCTGGAGATAGAAGAAAACTGCCGCGAAGGTTAGGAAGGAGTAATGAAACCACCGCGAAAGCTGTCCTTGGCATGCTTCCATAACTCAACCTTGCTCCGATCTGTCTCAAGTTCGCTACGAAAGTTCCCGGCAGTCAACGCCCCCGGCTGAGAATTACACGCACTACATGTTTCAGTCGTGTGCGCAGGCGGAGGCGAGCCCGCAGGTTCATGAAGGGATCGAAGCCCCACTGCGCCCGGCACGCTACGTCCAACAACGAATCGTTGGTTTGAACCATCGTCCGCAATAGGACGTGCGGATCTGTCAGTAAGTGGTTCAAACCTTCCTTATGATCGCTGGCGATAAAGGCTAAGTCGAATCCTCCGCGCACGCAATCCCGCACAGCTTGGTTGTAAAATCCGTAAGGATAGGCGAAGGAAACCACGCGAGACCCCAGGAGCTTCTGCAGATCGCCCCTGCTCCCCAGGACTTCCTCCTTCAGCGCTTGGTCGGAAAGAACCGTCAGATCCGCGTGCGTTCGGCTGTGCGCGCCGAATTCGATTCCTCGCGTGGCCCAGTAGCGAATCTGCTCTGCGTTGAGGAGGGGAAGCGTTGCTGAACCGCGCGCCTCGTCCCACGCGTTGGTACCACCCAGTTGACCGGTGACAATGTAAACGGCACCACCGAAGCCATACCGCTGGAGAACTGGGAACGCATACTTGGCGAGATCGGCGTAACCGTCGTCGAAGGTGAGCAGAATTGGTTTGTCGGGGAGTCCTTTTCCCTCGCGGCGCCAACGGAGCCAGTCGGAAGGGTGGATGCCCTTATAACCCCGGTGGGCAAGCCAACGCACCTGGCGTTCAAAGCGTTCGGGAGAGACGGTTAACCCTGCGACTGTTCCCGAACGTTGAGGGCCCACGTGATGATAGAGCAGTACCGGCAGCCGAGTGCCAAACTCGTTTTGGAACGCCTTCCAGGTACCGGCTTCCTCGAAGGCGGCGCGGTATTCTGTGATGTACCGCCCGGCAGCGAGCAGTCGCAGGCCGGCCTTATGCGCGGAGGAAAATCGGCATAGCCGTTCCGCAAACCAGACGGGCGCTGTGAAGAGGTTTGCAGGGGAGATGGGGAAGCGCAAGATGGCTTCGCGGATCAAGCGCTTCGGCCATGGCGTTCTTCCCATTCCTGCTAGAACGGACAGCGGGCGGTACTCGGGGTGCTTTCGACAAAGCCGCACTTCAGTCCTGCCGTAGATATTGCCATCCGCGTGCAGGAAGTATCCCGATGGTTTGACGAAGTATTCACACGCCACAGCGTGCGGCAAGTATTGAAAACGCACTCCCATTTTCCAGAGGCGCAAGCCTATCTCGTAGTCCTCCTTGGCGAGCATGTTCTCGTCGAAGCCGCCACAAGCAAGAAGCGTGGCTCTCGGAATCGAGCTGTTGCTGATTAGATAAACATCCTGCGGCCAGTGAATCCCATTTTGTTTTGCGATTAGACCGTAGTAGTTTTCGTACCATGGCTCGTTCGCATATTTGAGTACAGAAGGGGGTGTCTCGGGGGCAACCGAGATTGATCCGTATACGACGGTTGGCTCGGAAGTGCTGTGTGCAGCAACGTGTTGCGTCAGCAGACTTGGCCCGCAGATTATGTCGTCGTCAAGGAAGAGCACCAATTCACTGTTTGCTGCCTTGATGCCTTTGTTCCTGGCGATGCTCGGACCTTGGTGGGGCTGTTCGATGATGCGAAACGAACATTGCGGTCGAAGTCCGCGCAGTTCTTGTGCAGTACCGTCGGTTGAGCCGTCGACCACGACGATCACTTCATATTGGTCGGGAGGGAAATCCTGCTGGAAGATTGCGGGAAGAGTCTGTGACAAAAGAACGTCGCGGCGGTTGCATGTCGGAATTACGATGGAAAGTTGCAGGGGAGTAGTCACGCAACCCCCCGCCGTCTGTGGCTAAGCGTGTGAGGATACACGACTTGTTTCCCCTGCTCTTCGGTTTCAGTGTTGATGCTCGCTGCCTCCTGTCTTGTCACCGTCCCCCCTTTTGCTGTCTTGCCGCACAGATCCGCCTTACGCAACTTTCTGAAGGAGAATGTCATAAGAAGTGTAGTCTCTTCCCAGATAAAATTGATTTGTTTCGACCACGTGGAGTTTTTCGTGTGCTGCAAAAAAGCCGTTAATCCGTTTTCCACTCCGCAGCAGGTACCGCCCCCACCAAGCATCTTCGTGGATTTCGGTGATCTTCATGGTACCTATCAGGAGATATCCGCCGGGGCGGAGGCCATCTACCAACTTGGTGCGGATTTTATGGATGTAGATTGGGTTGCGGATGTACTCCAGCGTATGGATCACGACGATGAGATCGTAGGCTTCGGGAAGCGGGTCGATACGGAGGTCGAATTCGCGGAAGCTAACGCCGTCCACGCCAACGAGCCGCTGCCGGGCCCTTGCCAGGGCCACGCGCGATATATCCACGGCGAGCAGTGACTCGCACCGTGGGGCAAGCACTTCAGTGAACATCCCCTCCGCACAACCCACTTCCAGGGCCTTGGGGAAACGGTCGTGCCCACGCACGGCATCAAGCATCCCTATCTCCGTACGAATGCGGTTCTGCTGGAAGGACCCCGTGGCATAATCCCACGGATCGGCGCGGCGCTCGAACTCCCGGTTGAGCTCATTCCTTCCGCTTGCCGAGCTGTCCGTTGCAGCGTCGCGAATGGACAGCCACAGATGATACGCGCTGTGCAGGAAACTGACCTTTGCCAACGAATGCCGCAGTCGTCTGTACGCTTCGTAGGTGGTCGCACGAGGGGCTGCGGTGAGCTTACGAGCGAGCATCAACTCTTCGTCCTTTGCTCCTCTGAAGTGGAACACGATCAGATATCCTAAACCGCCTGCCACGCTCGCCGCTATCACGGCGGACCATCGCGTTCCGCAAACCGATTTGACGCTGAGGGACATTACGAGCAATGCTAGAGCAGGGAAGAGCAGTCCGTCAAACGCCGACTTCAGCAGGTTGAGCACCCGAACTTGGCAAGTCTGGGAGGCGATCACGAGAAACGCCCCTGCGCCCACTGTCATGGGCGCCGACAGTCCCCAGGCGACGCCGGTGATGCCTATGCGGGGCAAGAGCACCATCGTACAACCCAAACTCACGGCTACGACCGAGCAGGGTATGGCTAAGATCGTTCGCATCGCACCGAGTGCCCAGAGTACCTGGATGGACGCCGCCGCAATTGCCTCCGCGAAGACCGCGATGGTGATCAGGCGCAGTACCGACGTGGTTCCGGGCGGGACGTTGCCAATCCAGGCCTTCAGGAGGGTTGGAGCAAGAATCCATAATAGCAGGCAGACGGGAAGTGCCCAGAAGGTGATCCAGCGCGTTCCGACTGCGAGAAATTCACGGATTGGTGCCCTGTTTTTACCCTTTGCGTGCTCGCTGACCGCGGGAAAGAGAACTGCTGATGCCCGCATGTACAACGTGGTGACCATTTGCGGGATCCTTCTCCCTACGTGGTAGGGGACTACAGAAGAAGACCCCAGAATCAACCCGATGGCGATCGGAGGCCACTGCCATAAAGCGTTGCGGGCGGCTTCCGCAAGTTGACTGAGCAGGCTGAAACGGAGGTTTGGGCGTATTACTCGCCACTCAATGCGGCCGGGGCGCAGACGGAACGCCGGGGCAAACCGTGCCACGGTCGCATAGGACGCGTAGGCTGCTCCGGCCGCAACTGCAGTGTGCCAAACTGCCACGTAAAGCAACCCCCTGCCAGCCAGGAGAATGCCTGTAATCCCGGCGAACTCCAGCACTGTCGCTGCCGCCGCGATCAGGTTTAGAAGATCAAACCGGCGCAACCCCCAGAGGACCTCTCCTTCGATGCCTCCCACCTGCTCGCAGATGAAACTCAGTGCTACAAGGCTGACTACGGCAGGAACCAGGCGCGCATTTGCAGCCGCCAGGTGGACGGAGCGGACGGAGAACATACCCGCGACCGCAATGATCACCGCACCCACGATTCCTATCGCTACATGTGCATTGGTGGCAGAAGCGACAAATCGGGCTGCCTCGCGGCTGGATTCAAAATCCCGGCATCCTGACACCTGAAGGGTCACGCTGATTCCTAATCCGATGTCCAGTACTCCAACCACGCCGGGGAGGGAGAGAGCAATGATCCATAGCCCATAGGTTTCAGCACCTAAGCCGCGCAGCATGATGGGTACCAGCAGCACCCCCACCGCTCCCGATACTAGTGGGCTGACGTTGTTAAATATCCCGTCTAGCATCAAGCGGACGCGTTCAGTGCTGTCGAGCGGCCGTGGAGTTTCTGGTTTGTGGGCTTCAGAAGCAGGAAAAGCCAATGGTTGCTCCGAACTCTTTGACCCCGTCTGGCTAGGATCAAAACGGAAGATGAATGGCTTCTGGATATCGTCCTCCAGAGTATAAACAAAGGTTGGGACAATAGGCCGCGAAAATATGCTGCTAGGGGAGGGACATCAGACTGCAGGAATACTTATACATAGGAGTGTGCGAAGCCCCGTAAGGCCGAATGCAAGAGTCCGAGGTGTCCGCCGAGGCCAACCGGCATAGAACCGTGTGCCGACGTAATAGGCAATTTCTATTCTTGTCCAAGCGTTGCGGGCTACCCCCGGGACAGGAGGGTGGAACCTATTTGTAGAACCTCGACGCCAAAGGCCTGCCGGTTGCCCAGTGCAAGGAGAAGCGATTGAAGAACTGGATTGAGTAGAGGCTCATTGCCAGGGTTTTGCCCAAACGCAGTTGGGTTTTCAATGAGCTAACGTTGCGGCTTTCCACGAACGTGATTACGCGCCTTCGTCCGTGGTTCCTCGCCTCGGCCAGGGCTGCGGACTCGATTCCTGCGTAAAGCCCCCTGCCTCGGTGCTGGGGAAAGACGAAAGCGTCATAAGTTACCGCCTCGTCTTCGGCAAGCGAGAGGAAGAGGTGGCATTCGCTGACCCAAAGATCTTTGAACGAAAGCCAGGTGTAACCGATGACTGTGTGCTCATCATGGCAAACGATGGCCCTGTCTCCCTTGTCGAAGCGCTCGGGTGAAAAGAGATGGTAGAACGTCTCCCCGGCGACAGCCTCGGCTTCGCTGGGTAGAGCGAGGTTGCCCAAAGGCCTTTCAAACACCGAAACCATCGCGTCGGGCGAACCGACGGCTGGGCACTCGAACACTCTGAGGCAGGTCCATTGCAACACGCGTTTATCCTAACCCGGCTGGCCACGGTCCGCGGACCTTTTTCTTGGTGGATCGTGTTGTTTGCGGTCTGCTATTTCCTGGAGCCGAACCACCTGTAGACTGTCCCCCAGGCCAGATACGTCTGCTTGATCCATGGTTTGCTCCAAATCTGGAGGCGGAACGTCTTATGACAGTCAACGCTCCACACCTTTTTGTAAGGTTCGTCACCGGTCAGAAAATCGTACTCCTGATATCCGTGTGAAAAACCGTAGTCGAGCACGGCGAGAAACAACATCGTGCCGGGGGATAGCCGCGAAAAGGAATGATCATATGCTCCTTGGTAATACCAAAGCTTCCTGCCGCAGCGAAAGCCCATGAGCCACGCGATTGGCCTGCTCCTTAGTTCCATCAAAGCGACAAAGAGCCAGCCTTGGGGACCAAGCGTGTCAAACAAGCACTGAAACTCTCCCCGAAATCTCCCAACAAATCGTCCCATCATTTCCTGGCCGATATATTCCTGTTTCTCGATAGCAATCAGTTCTTCCAACAGCGCCGGCTCGTCCTGAGGGTTCTCAATGATTCTCACACGCAGTCCTTCCGCGCGCATCCGTTCCAGCCGGTGTTGTTTGTTGCGAAGTGTGCGTAAGCCCATTCCCTCGCGGCGTTCAGACTGGGAGAGCTTGCGGATCAGTTCAGGCCAGTTTGCTTCGATGGGAAGATAAGAACAATGTTCCTGGGGCACGACGCGATAGGGCAGGTTCGCCCGTGACAAGGCGCTCTCCAGCCGGGTCCGTATATCCCCTATCTCGCGCAAGGACTGTAAATCAATCAAGTCCCAATGATTCTTCGTTGCTGCCAGGAAATCGACAATCGCTTCGATCTGCCCCGCAGGGTCGTCTCCCATTACCAAGTCGTTATAATCTGCCGGGCTGGCAAGCGACTCCAGCCTTCGCACCTGAAAGCCAAAACGGGGCGAGGCGCGATAGATCAAAGGGACTACCCCGGCGACGGCTTCGTCTCGCTTTAGGACTAAGACATGGGGTCTTCGTACACCTTTGCGGTGTTCTTGGGCGCGTCGCTGGTTCCACGTCTGGAACCAGTCATACGTCATGAAGACGTTCGGGAGCCCAGCTGTTCTGCTCAGTCGGTTCCAGTCCTGCCGGAGGCGGGGGAGTTCCTCCAGGCTTGTGACGCACTCGACAGAGTATTGCGGGCCCGCCACGTAGTGTGGTTGGTCGGGGGGGGAATCGGGTTTGGTGTTTGCGTATCGCATGCTGGGTGCTACGGAACAACAGTTCTGCTACCGTTGTGGCAGTGAGGCAGGCTGACCATCGGCCCTCGGCTTCAGTCGCCAAAACAGCATTTGACAGGCCATCCCGACCGGGTAGCTTGCTGCCAGCGGCTGACGGATGTGCGTGAGCTTGCTCCCCGATGGATGTCCAAGCGTGAGCGTTGTTACAGCTTGGTCTACTGCCCCGTCGCCACTGAGGTTTCAGGCTTAACGGCGCGGAGAGTGATCGAGACCTGGAAGTCTGGATCGTTGTACTCCAGGTCCTGTTCCTGGAGGTCTTCGACGGCAAATCCGTGTAAGAACGCGATGGCGGCCAGCACATTTCCGTACGTTTTGATTTCCAGGTTGCCGGCGGGAAAGACCTCCTCAAAAAGGCGGCGTACCGAGAGATTGGTAAAACGCCAATAGTCCCCGCAGGTATTCAGGTCGCCGCGGCTGATCTTCTGGATTCCGGGTACGGTGACCAGCAAAACGCCACCCGGCTTGAGAATGCGATAAAGCGTGCGGACGGCGGCGCGCAGGTCGTAGACGAGCAGCAGAACTTGTGTGCAGAGAATGCAGTCAAACGTGTCGGAAGGTATCTCTTCCCCACGCGCCAAGTCAGCTACGATTGTTGCGCAAGGGTTGCCATCACTCACGTGAAGCACATCCACTTTTGTTACTTTAGTCCCCCCGAATCTCCGCGCATAGGCGTCGTCGGCAAAATCCAGAACATGGCCCTGCACATCGGCCGAGTGCTCGCCCAGAAACTTCTCAATGTAATAACGGTCGACGACCCGCCCGCGATTTCCTCCAAAATCAGTGGGGCTTACGGGAGTCGTGCGGCGCAGGCTTCCGAGATCGGCATCACTGCGGAGCCGGCGCAGGAGCCGTTCACCATGCAGAGCCCCGGCCTTCATCAGCCGCCAGAGCGAGGGGGGCAGCAGGGATTTGACCACGCCTTTCGTTGTCATGCCGGACATTGTCACGGCACATTCTGACG
>Ga0335069_10000633_pt1 | contig 57768 bp, 91 predicted proteins | sample Lox_Sample_11_FD_206714 | JGI IMG/M metagenome (GOLD analysis project Ga0335069, IMG submission 206714) | Soil microbial communities from Loxahatchee National Wildlife Refuge, Florida, United States - Lox_Sample_1.1 | ecosystem: Environmental > Terrestrial > Soil > Wetlands | place: USA... | reverse complement strand
CACCGCTTGAGTTCTGGAGCTCGGTCCTGATTGGGCTCCTGTTTTTGACGATTGCCATCACGAAGGAGAAGCGATGAGCGACGACCCCATCGAGCGCGTGATATCGAAGCTAGCGACCGCGGAGCAAGAGCGCGACGAAGCGCGCGACACCGCCAAGGCGCTCCTCCAGCACGCGACCGGGCGATGCAAGTGTCAGAGGGCCGAAGACTGCCACGACGCGATTCGCGTCATCGAAGCGACGTTCGAAATCAAGGAGAAGAAAATGAAGTACGCAAAAGCAGCGAAAGCGTGGCGTGAAGTCGAAGAACCGATAGCCTTAGACGTCTTGTGGAGCTTGGTCGCGGCCCGCAATCAAGCCGAGCTCTCCGGCCGTCACGAGCTGGCCGAGAGCCTCATGCGGGCCGTGGACATGCTCGCGGCGTCGAGAGGTGTGAAGGCATGAAACTCATCTCGACTATCCTCTGCGGCCCCGACATCTCTCAACTCCCCCGCGCTATCACGTCGATAGTTCCTCACGTCGATGAAGTGCTTTTGATTGATACGGTTCCGGATTCGGCTTCGAGTCGTATCGATCTGGTTTCGTTACTTCCGACTGATCTACCGCCGCCACAGTCTATCTCGCGGTTTTTCTGGCCCTGGCAGGGCCGCTTCGACGCTGCGAGGAACGAATCCCTCGCGCTTGCAACCGAAGCCGGCGGAGACTGGGCCATCACAACAGACGCCGACGAATGGTGGACGGGAGCCGAGGAGCTCCGCGAGCTCTGCGAGAAAGCCGAGCCTGGTTGCCAAGCCCTCTACTGCGAGAGCGCGAACGGATACTGGCAAGCCCGCGCCATCCGTCTCCCATGCTCGGCCCGGTGGTTCGGGCGTACTCACGAAGGCCTCGCGCTCGAACACATCAAGAAGGTGAAGGGCCCGGTCTTCCACGAGGACCGCAAGACGCCAGAGCAGCTCAAAGCGAAGGCCGAACGAGACCTCGTCCTCATCCACGAGGAGATCGCGGAGCATCCCGAAGAGCCACGATGGCGTTACTACCGCGCGGAGACATTTCGACTCCTCGGACGCCTGGGTGAAGCGCTCGACGACTATCTCGCAGTCAGAGCCGATTCGCGCTTCTTCGAAGAGCAGGCCTTGTCCTGCTATCGAGCGGCTCAGATTGCGTTCTTCGACGCCGCGCAGACCGGAGACCTCGGCAAGCTCCGGTTCGTGATCGACATCTGCGCGCACGGCCTGGCCTCGTTCGCGGGCATGGCGGAGCTCCCGTGGCTGGCCTCCTGCGCGTGCCTGGAGATGGCCAAGTCCCTTCAGCGCCAAGGCCTCGGCGGCGTCACCTCGTTCGTGGATCAGGCCATGCAGTGGGCCGAGCTCGCCCAAGTTCACGGAGGTCTCAACGTCCCGTCCACGAGAATCCTCCCCGTCGACCCACGAGCCGTCGGGGAAGGTCCTCGTCAGGTTGTTGAGGAGATCAAGGCCCGGGTCGCGGCACAGGTACCGCCGCAGGAGCCGTAGGCTCTTCCGCCGCTGCAAGCGCGGCCGTGACCCTGGCCTTGTCCTCGTCGGTGAACCTGTCTGGGAACTGCCTCATGACCTCGGCGCGTTGCTCAAGCGCATATTTGACCTTGGGATGCATCGATTCCTCCTAGAGAGCAAACATGCCAGCGAACGAGTTCGCATCTACGTACGGGAGCGCGGCATAGGCCTTGTTCGTGCCTGACCCCGCTCCGATGACGCACGCGTCCGCCGCTCCAACCGAGCCCAGCCCCGTAAGGCCGGTCGTGTTGGTTTGGTACTGAATGGCCCCTTGACCCTCCACGCGGAAGAAGTTGACGATGCCAGAGGACAACCCCCACGCGAGCTTGCTGCCTCCGAGATACGACAAGATGATGGTGTTCCCGCCCTGCTCGGCGATGATAGCTCCACCGTTAACCGCGTCCCAAACCTGAACCTGGCCGATAATGCCTCCCGCTGAGTAGATCTTCAGAGCGCCGTCCTGTACCGCGAAGTTCTGATCGACGAAACACGACCCGGGCAATCCAGCCGAGATGAAGTCTCCCGCGCTCATGCCGGCGAGCACCAAGCATCGCCCCGTGACGATCGAGTCGGCCGCGAAACGACAGTCGATGAAGTCGCCACCCTCGATCGACCCGCACGTCGCGAAGGAGCATCCGTAGAACCCGACCTGAAGACCCGCGCCGTTGTCGTTGTTCTGGATGTTGATGTCCGTCCCGCTGCTGAACGCGAGGTTTCCGAATTGCACGGCCTCCGTCACGCCAGACACCGGAACGACTTGGAATCGAAGGTTGAACTCCGGGATGGCCGGGAGCTGTTCGATTCGATACGCGTCACCCGACGTGATCGTCACCTCGGTCTGCCCGAATGGTCCAAGGCTCGGGTCGGGGACCATCTGCGCGGAGATTCGCGCCGTGTGCGCGGCCGTGGCTTTCAAGACCCAGAACTCGGCGCCCGGGTTGCTTCCGCTGGTCGTTCGAAGGCGATAGGGGATGTATCCCGCGGCCACATACGCTGAGAAGCTCGCGAGGCCCGTATCAGCGAGAAGGCACGCCGTGTTGGCTCCGTGGTTGGCCGCCGTGACCGTCACGTTCGCTCCGACACCCGCACCAGCCGGTGTGACGTTCTTCGGGACTCCTTGAAACTTCAGCGTCCCTCCCGACCCGACGTAGACGGTACCGGACGGGATGTCCGTCGAAAGCAAGTCGCTTTCGATGGTCACGGTAACGCCGGCCGTGTTGAACGCGTAATACCCGTTCGCGCACGACTTCTGAAACCACGCGGTCAACGTCTTGAGCGCCGTCGGCAGCGTCTTCCCATCGTTCAAGTCGCTCCCATTGACGGGATCGATGAACCACGCGAGCTGCGTTGTGAGGTCCGGGCCGATGCCTCCTCCGCCACTGCTCCCGGCGAGCTGTCCCGAGATCCAGATTCGTGTGCTGGTCCCGACGCTGCCGCTCAGGACGCGGTACCGCATCGCCACGCTAGAGTCGCTCGAAAAGACCATCGAACGAGAACCGTTGATGATGGCCAACTGCACGACTTCCGAAGAGCCCGTCGAGTCGGCCTCTTCGATGGCGACCGAGAGACTGCTGTCCGCATCCGCGACCGTAATCGTTCGACCGGTCGCGAATTCGGAGACGTCTTGAAGGCTCGTGGAGAGCTGGAGTACGGAGCTCGAGTTCTCCTCGCCTTGCACCCAGATCTTCCCCGTCCCGAGAGAGCCGGAGAGGACCGTGTATCGCATCGCCGCCGACGCATCCGCCGGGAACGACCGAACGACGCCCCCGTTGGTTGTGTTGACGTTGGCGAGCGTAGAAACCGCTGTCGCCGTAGTGGACTCGGCAACCTCCACGCGGAAACTGAAACTAGGATCCGCCCCCGCGACGCATACCTGCCGGCCCTGGCCGATGCCTGACAGGTCTTGCAGCGTTGTCGTGAGGTCGAGCGCAACGGTTCCCATGGTCTACCTCACTGGTTCTCGATGACGATGCGGCCCGTCGACGTGTCGGACGTCTGGACGGCACCCGTCGAGGTCTGCGCTTGGATCGTGGCTGACGCGGTGCCAAGAGCCCCGGGAGTGAGGGCGCTTTGATTGTACTGCACCGTCGAGGTGACCGTGCCGCCGACCGCCGTGCGCTCGAAGCGAATCGAGCTCTTCGTCGCTGCGATGGGGACGTTGGTAACAGTGATGGCTCCCGTCGAAAGGGTGCCGATTTGGCTCACAAGGCGCGGGAAGAGCCGAGGGTCGTCGGTGCCGATGACGGCGCCCGTCGAGTTGCCGTTCCGCCACACCGTGTCCCCGAAGAGCGATCCGTCACTACCGACGTAGATCTCGAGACCTGAGGGGAGCATCGCGGCACCCTGCTGCCACCAACCGGGGCGCATGAAGGTCGGAGAGCTCGTGGTGTCGCCGAGCGTGAGAACCTCCCACGGACCACACGATGTCGTATCGACGTTCGAGAGACCCAACGGAAAGAGCCCGACGTTTCCAACGGCCGGAGTCGCGCCGTCTTGGTTTCCGAGAGCCCCCGTCGCGGTGATGGTGAGAATCTGATCGGCAATGCTGTTAGCCCCGATGGACGTCGCCACCCACGCAGCACGGTGGTGATACTCCTCACCACCGGCGACGAAGATGTCCGTCGATGCGGTGGGCGTCCCGACGACGATCGCGTATTTCATGGCGACAGATGCGTCGTCCGGGATGTTGTAGACGAGAGTGCCAGCAGCGTTCGCGATCAAGGTGGTGAGCGTCGTGAAGTTCCCGCTTGTGGAGTTCGACACCAAGATCGAAACATTCAACCCAAGAGGAGCCCCGACGATGTAGAGCTGGCGCGTTCCAGGAGCCAGGCGAGAGACATCCACGGCGCTCGTCGAAAGCGCGATGGCTCGGCTGCCGAGTGAGAGCTGGCCGTTCGGGCCTTGAATCCAGATGGATCCCGAACCGATAGACCCCGCGGTGACCGTGTACTTGAGGTACGGGGCCGCGCACAAGAACGGCGCGGGTCGAGAGCTGCCGTTGATGCTCGCGACACGAACAGTTCTTCCTGACGGGGTTCGTGCGGCGTAGACATCCGCGGTGAAATCGGCGCTGGCGCCTTTCAGAACGAGTTGTCGATTCGGGCCGATTCCTTGACAGCCCAGGAGAGACGTGGTGAGCAACTGCGAGACGGTGTTGGTAGCCATGACAGGTTCCTCTTTCGCGCCCTCCCTGTGTGAGGGCTCCACCTGAAGTCAAGCCCGGTTTTGCCTGATAAGCAAGGCGGAGAGCTTCTTTTTAGAGGGCGAACCCGATGTTCACATGGCCATTGGATCCCTTCGCTCCGAGAGCTCCTGTTCCCACGACCGTATCACCAGGATTACCTCCGACGGATGTCGGTGAATTACCGGAGCGAAAGCGCGAGATGCTCTGGATGACGCCTCCTGCGCCGCCTCCACCAGAACCGGCATTTCCTCCTGATCCAGTCGCGTTACCTCCGTCGCCGCCGTTTGCGCGAATCGTGCCGTCATTCTCGAGGTTGTAGATGCAAATGACCATGACGCCGCCGCCTCCGCCGCCACCGCCGCCGGTGCATCCTCCGTTGTCACTTCCTCCGCCACCGCCGCCGGCTCCGCCCCCGATAATCGAAAGCTGGGCCTGATTACCTCCTGACGACTGGCCCGGAAGGAACCCAGTTGAGAACGAGAAAAGAGAGTTGGCGCCGCCGTTGTCAGCCACAGCTTGGGTATACGTACCGCCCGCTCCACCGGCATTCGCTCCGCCTGCTCCTCCTGCTCCGCCGACTAGACTCGCGTCTTGCAGGCCGTTGCTTTGATTCGTTCCGGCGACACCCGTATTCGACGAACGCCCGTTCCCCCCAGATGTTCCGATACCGAGGCTGCCGAGCGTCGAAGACGATCCGGCGGTTGCTCCGGAAGCGTTTTTGCCGTTGCTGTTGATGTCGCCACCGTTCGTAAGCTTTCCGTTACAGAAAAGCTTGTTTCCGGCCGTCACAAGCACGATGCCATTCGCTACTTTAGAACCGTCAGACAGAAAAACGTCTCTGGTCAAGGTGTAGGTAGATCCAACCAACGTAGCGAACGGATACGTGTTTACACCATCGAAGACGGCTGCCCCATCGTGCCCGTCTCCGTAGACGATAGTTGCCGGCTCAGATGTCGTTTCTACGGGTCCAGAAATCCAAATGGTTGGCGCGACACCGGCCGTCACGCGGGCTCTCATGAACGAGCTTGAATCGCTGTCGATCAGACGGTTCGAATTCGGGCCGCTTAGCCTCAGTATCGTGATACCGCTGGTCGAATTGATCGAGTTCGCTACATCAATCTCGATATGGGCATCCGCGGAAGCTCCGAGCACGTAAACTGTTCGACCCACGCCGAGCGAAGAGACGTCCACGAAGCTCGATGAAAGAGATATCGATGAGGTACCCATGAGACTTCTCCTGACTCAGAGGATTTCGCAGGACATTCCGCAGTCGTGAACGGCTTCTTTGGTCGTCGCGGAGTCGAGACAAGCCACGTCGAAGGCTTCCTCGTCGCGCTCGCAGACCTCGATGCACTGCAACCCTTCAGGACACTTCAGTTTCGATAGGTGCGCGCACGCTATCTCGCAGGCCGATGGTGTAGCGTAGAGGAGTCCGGTTCTTGGCCCTGTCGGGGCGGGGGAGGGAGCCGACGCGATGCACGAAACGAGCAAGAGAGCTAGAAGCGCTTTCAATGTCCGGCAGCCTGCGCTGTTGGGACCACCGGAACCGGCACGGGATGTACCCCTGTGCATCCTGAGAGCTTCGCCGAGACGAACCCAACAAGAAGGAGAGCCATCGGCACCCCGATCGACTTGAGGAAGTCGTAGAGGCGTCCTTTGCTCGCTTCCTTGGCATGCTCTTGACGTTCTTCTCTCTTCTCGACCTTCGTCTCGATCTTCTCACGGGTTTCGACGACCAGTTCCACGGCGCTATCGCGCTGGTCCTTCAGAATCTCGATGGCGCGCTCTTGGCTGACTGCCACCGTCTTTTGCGTGTCCTTCACGTCGTCTTCGAGCTTTTCGATGCGTCGTGAGAGGTCTCCCATCGTCGTTTCGATGCGGATGGCCTTCTTCTCGCCGGAGCGGAGCTCACGTGCCGTCTTCTCGGCTTGGGTACGGATGATCTGGAGTTGCTCCACACTAGGAGGCGAGCTCTCACGGAAGTGAGTCTCCAACTTCGCCGCGAGGGTCAACGTGATGCTTTCGACTCGGAGAAGAATCCCACGTTGCTCGGCTTGCTCGTCGGCGAGACCACTGAGCGAGTCGTGGATGCGGCCGCGGTCGGCGATGAGATATGAGATACCGTTCTCACAGTAGGAAAGACGCTCGGCCATAGAAGCGTCGTCGCTCGGCGGCGGGGGAAGGTTTAGGTTGGCGTTGCCATTACCGTTGCCGTTGTGCTTCATGGCAGATCGTTACCTCGTTCCTTCACGTAGCGGGCCGCGGCAATCGCGGCTCGAACTCTGGCGAGCTTGAACGCCTTCACGAAAGGGTCAGTGTCGCCCTTTCCGACATCGGCGAAAGGAAGAAGAGCCGCAAGCAAAGTCATCCGCTTGATGAGCTCGTCTTCCGGGTCGTTCACGGCTGCTTCTCCTTGCAGAGGCAGCGCTCGTTCATGTCTTCAGCGTCGGGCGAACGGTGCCTGCGACAGTCCTTCGCGTCCTTCTCGCCGAAGATGCGTTCCCAGTTGTCACGATACTCGTCCGTCGCGGCAGCGGAGTGGTTGTCGGTGGAGTGGCTCATCTCCCCTGCCTCCTTGTGCTCCTGCTCATCTCATGAACCTTCGCGGCATTGCGCTCGCCGACTTGAGAGGTCGTCCCGTCTTTCGCTCGGCGAACCGCGTAGCCACCTTGCGCGATCTCGAACGGACTCGAGAGCACGCCCAAGAAGTCGAACTTGGACCCCGCCGGAGGTCGGCCATCGAAGGCCGTCGGCAAGAGGAAGTCCGAGACCGCGACGCCGTTCTTCACGTAGGAGTTACCCTGCACGCGGTCGCAGAGCTCGAAGGCGTCTTGCTGGCCGTCGAGCATGTCGACCCAGTAATCAACCCACGGGTCCTGGTCGGCCTCCAAGAGCTCATGGGACATCACGCACGATATCGAATTCGCGCCATCGGTGTACGTGAACCCGGCGTCGAGGAGAGCTCCGACCACGACCACGCCCGTCACGCGCCCGTCTCCGTCTTGCGTGTGCCATCCCGCGGCCCCGGGGACGTCACCCTGGTCGAGAAGCACGATGAGAGGCACGCCCGAGGGAACGTCCTCTTGACGCATGTAGAACTCGGGCACGCGCGGGACGACGCCCCACGCCGGTGCGTAGTCCTCCTTGATCTGGGCCGTGCAGGCGTCCAACATCAGGAGGACTTGAGCGCTTGAGATGCGCGAGGAGAGGGAGACGATTGCGGTCATTTCCCAGCATCCTTCAGCACGAGAGCTCGTTTCTGGGCCAGTATCACGCCCTCAACTTCTACCACAAGCTCCGGGGGAATCGAGCAAATCGCCGCAATTTCAGCAGGTTCCTTGTCAAGGTTCTGCGCTAGGACGCAGGCCATCTGCTCCACCGAGAGCGCGCCCGCGGTCACGGTCTTGACCTGCTGAGGCGTGAGAGAGCACGCCGAAGAGGTGAGCGTCACCATGATGAAGAGGGTGAGGCCGACGCTGGCCACCATCGAAAGCATCAAGGCCACCAGCGTGGTGACGATGGGCTCGATGGGCTTGGGCGCGGTCGGAGTAGGGCCGTTCGGGCCGGGGATGCGGCGAGCTCCGAGGACCTTCGAAAGGTCGAAGCCGGCCCCCGCGAGGCGCTGAAGGAACGAGTACAGCCACGGGACGCCCTTCACGAGAGGGGAGGCCGCGCTCGCGAGAGCTCCGACGGCGATCACGATTTGAAGGACAGCGTTGAACGTGGGGTTGGTGATGAGAGGTTGCATGAGCTTCTCCTGTTAGCCGACCACTTGAACTAGAAATGTCTTTTGCGTCATCCCGTCGCTACCGGAGGCCTTCGTGCCGGTCGTTTTGACGACAGTAGCATTCGACGTATTGGTGGCCGAAGCGGTCACGTACGGGGCCTGCCACACGCCATTGATGTAGTACACGACAGTGATGGCCTGGCCACCTTCAACGGCTCCGTTTTGAATGTCGACTTCAAGTCGCCATTCGTCGCTACCTGTGTTCAGGTTCACGGAGAACACGCTCGTCCCAAAGTAGAGCTGAAGAGTCTTGATGCCGCCCGACCCGCTCACGGTCCCGCACGCGATGATTCGAATACCTCCAAAGGGCCCGAGATGGCTGGCCGGTATTGTATACGTGCCCATCGTCTGTTCGCTCGTGTTGTTGGCAAGCGTATGCGACACCCCATCGAGGTACGTTTCTTGAGGCCTCGTTCGCGCAGAAGTCGGGGAGTTCCAATAGATCTCCGAGGTCTGCATGCCCGTGATCGTGTTGTCACGACGAGCTAGGCCGTTGTAGCTGGCGACATAGATGCCATAGAACGCCAGACCTGCCGCAGATCGGTTGGCGATTATGTTGTTGTAGATGTCCCAATTGTCGCCCTGCAAGAAGATGCCAGATCCGTTGGCTCCGGCGCCGCCGGACGTGTTCGCGTCGATGATCTTGTTTCCGTTCACCTGCGCGTAGTCACCGATAACGTGAATCGCGCTCGACGTTGACTGATATATCGAGTTGTCGGTGATCATCGCGTCATCGCCTGAAACAACGATGCCGTTCCCGTACGGGTAGGTGATAACGTTATCGTTGACGACCAAGCGTGGAGAGCTCGGCGTCACACCGATGCCTAGACCGATGCATTCATTGCCTTCGATGATAGCGTCGGCATACACCAGAGAAATGGTCCCTCCGCTCACGTACGCGTGCGTGAATGTTGAACCGTTGAGAGTGATCGTTGTGGAGTTGACCGCGGTCGCTACCCATTGCCCGTTCGCTTCCGTGGTTCCGGTGACTCCGGCGACAAGAACCGTCGCGCCGGTCGCGATCAGACCTTCGTAGGTCGAGTCATACGTGAGCTCAATCAAGCCTCCGGCGCTAACCGCTCCGGTAACGGGAATCGCAACGGCCAGATCTAGCAGAATCGCGAAGGTACCTGCTCCAGTGCCTTTGCGGATGCGGTTACCTTGAAACGACATGTTCGGGGCGCCGAACGCACTGAAGATGCCGTAGGTGTCAACGTTATCGATCACGTTGTCGCGAACCAAAAGGTCACGCTCAACAACGCCGTTGTCTCGGAAGTTAGCGAAACCTGTGGAGGTAATTCCCAGGGTGCACGCATCGACGTAGTTGTCGGCTACAACACCGCCTTGACCCGTCAAAACGATGATGCCGCCTTCAGCGCTGTTGACGCCCGTCGAGGTGATGTTGTTCACCCAGTTGTCCGTAACGCGACACCCGTTTTGCGAAGAGATCTTCATCCCGGCGATCATTCCGCCGAGAGAGCCGAGCACGGTGCATCCTTCAATTTGAATGCCCGGAGTCGCCAAGAATCCGGAACCGCCGCGGGGGAAGATCTCGATGCCGACCGGCGTGAACGAGTCGACGTTTCCAGGAATGCACGCGGTCATGTCGAAAACGCAGTCTTTCACGATGATGCCGCCTGCTCCGCCGAAGTCGATCTCTCCTCCGCCCGTCCACGCGTGCACGTAGGTCGAGCCGTTGAGAAGGATATGCGTCTGATCGATGACTGTGATCGTCCAAGTGCCGTTAGCCTCTGTCGTGCCAGTCACGCCGATGATGGCGATGGTCATTCCAGTCGTGAACTGTGGAGGAAGAGTTCCACCGACTTGAATCTCGATCACGCCCCCGGGCCCGGCGCTCGTGCCTGCTACAGTCGCATAACCGTCTCCGACCGTGAAGCCATACTGTCCGGTGTTCACCGTATGAACACGCTCTGCTGTAATGTACGAAGAACCGAAGTCACAACCGATGCCGAACCTCGGGTGAGTCGTATCGAGCATGTCAATCTTGATGTCGCGAATCGTCACATGAGAGACCTGCGAGCAACGGATGCCGCGCGAGTCGTTCACCTGAAGCACAGAGGTATCCCCTGTGCCGACGATGGTCACGCCCGATTTAGGCTTCAGCGCCGCGGTGCTGTAATAATTTCCGTACGGTATGACGAGCATGCCACCTACCGGCGTGGCGGCGAGTGCCGCCGCAATCTCGGCGGTCGAGTCCGAACCGTCAGGCTTGGCGCCATAGTCACGGATGTCGACGATATAACCAGGATAGGGGTTGCCGCTCCCCGGCTCGGCCGCTGCGCAGACCCAAACCTTCGTGCTCGGGCCGACCTGTCCAGAGGCGACCCGGTAACGCATCGCCACGCTGGAGTCGTTCGGGAGAGGCACTGACTGTTGCTTCGCAGTGAGTCGAGCGACCTCCGTGAAGTTCGTGGAGCCGACGGAACTCGCGATCTCGATGGCGATGATGAGGGTCGGCGGAGCTCCAGCGAGAAAGACCTCTCGACCTTCCGTCAAACTGGATACGTCTTGAAGGGACGTGCTCAACTCCAAGAGGAGTGAGCCTGCATCGCTGCTTTGCGTCCAGATGTCTCCGACTTCACCAGCGAGAAGCGTGTACTTCCCGGCGACACTCGCATCGCCTGGAAGGGTCATCACCCCGTTCGAACCAACAATCGAAACAGCTGTGACGGTCGTACCTGAAGAGGTAGATTCGGCCACTTCGACAGTCGCGCTGAAGTCGAAACTACATCCTGCCCAGCAATATTGCCTCCCACGACCAAGACTCGAAAGATCCTGCAATGATGTCGTGAGGTTTATTCGTAGCGTGCTCATGGGAGGCTCCTGCTCTGCTTAGGGAGAAAGCTCTTACGAAGCCGGGAACAGCGGGCCACGCAAACCGACCACCGTCGGGGCGATGCCGCTCGCGTTCGCGTACTTCATGTAAAGGCTCGAGTCGTTCGGGATGTTGAACGTCAACTGCCTGTTCTGGTCGCAGTGCGCCTTCCCAATCGTGGTGAGAGCGCCGCTGCTCGTGCGCGAGGCGTAGAAGGTGTACTCGTCACCGGCGACGCCACCAGTCACGTAGATCTGACGACCCGGCCCGAGCGTGGTCATGTCGGTCAGAGACGTGCCGATGGTGATCTCCGAAACCTCCGTACCCGTCACCACAACGGCCGCCGCGCCGTTTTGACCCGCGACCCACACGGTTCCGGTGCTTCCGACGGCCACGAACTTGATGTAAGGCGAGCAGTCTTGCGGAAGATTCAGGACGCCGCTCCCATTCGCGTCGGGGAGAAGCGATCCGAGCAGCGCCCCGAGCACGGAGCCGTCGCTCGAACCGTAGAACTTGTAACTGGTCCCCGCCGGAGAGCCAGCGAGGCAGAGTTGTCGACCCTTCGCGAACCCGCGGCAGTCGAGATAGGTGTTGGAGACGAGAACCGTGTTGACAGCTAACGTAGTCATGTTGAGTTGATCCTTTGCCTTGACGTTTTAGGACGCGCAGGCGCCCCGTTTACCGAGGACTAGAACGAGCGGAGCGAGCCTTGAAGGTAGATGTCCAACGACCCTCCAGGCGTACCGGAGACGACGACGTACTTCATGAACGCGGTATAGTCGCCTTGAAGGGCGAAATTCGCGCTCCCGTTTCCGTCAGCCGTGAGGCGACAGAGCTTTCGCGCAGAGGACGAGTTGTCCTTCGCGCCGTAGACGTCATAGACGACGCCAGGGTTTGAGCCGCCGATCATGACCTGACGGCCACCGCCGACCGTGGTCATGTCCGTGAGAGAGGTTCCAATCTGAATCGCTTTTACGAGAGCCATGTGAAATCTCCTAGGGTTGAGGTTGAGTGAGAGCTGCTGGGAGCGGAGGGTTGATGGGCTGCACCACTTCTTCGGGGCAAGGCTGACCGGGCGCATTGCCGTGATACGGGCAGGGGATGTCCTTCACGAGGAGGTTGTACATGAACGCTTCCGTCGCGCGATGCTCGCATGCGATGAAGGCGTCGGCGTCGGGGGCTTCCTCTTCAGCTCCGAGGCGCGTCGGGGCCGCGAGCGCTTGCTTTGCCTGAGCACGATGAAGCTCGGCGAGAGCGAGTCGCTCTTCCGTGCATGCGTCGAGGAGGGCGAGGAGACGCGAGAGAAGCGACTCAATCATGAGTGCTCCCGAATGAGCGAGTGAAAATACTTCTTCGCCGCTTCGAGCGACTTGAAGGCTCGGTGCTTCAAGGGCTTCCCCACGCGCTTGAACTCCACCTCGTAGTGCTTGCCGAGGTGAATCAACTTCGCATGCCAGCCCTTGCCGATGTGCGTGGCGAGGGACTTCGCGGTGCGACGAGCTTCTGAGTAAGCGACGGCTATCGCTTGCTTGAGCGAGCGCCCGGAGTACATCTCACGCGAGATGTTCTCGTTGATGGTCTTGCGGGAGGAGCCGCGCTTGAGGGGCATCTCTCAACCCCCCAAAAGCGCTTTCTGCGCTTGCTGTGCCTGCTGAAGCGCCTGCGTCGCTAGGTCGGCGGCGGCGGCTTGGTTCGCCGGGTTCTGCGCGGCCTGAAGAGCTTGCTGCGCGAGAGCTGCGGCTTGGCTCGCGGCGTCGGTCGCGGCCTGGCTGGCCTGCGTGGCTGGAGCTCCGGGAGCCGTCGACGGATGCGTGAGGACTTGCTGCGCGGCCTGGACGGCCTGCTGTGCCGCGGTCGCGATCGTGGTGGCGGCAGGGTTCACCGGGCTCGCGAGGATGCTCTGCGCTTGCTGCGCGAGCGTGTCGAGCTGCGGAACCGTGACCGTCGCGTTCACGGGCACGCCCTTGTCGAGAGCACTCGAGGTCTTGTCGAGAGACTTCGAGAGCTGGTCCGCTTTCTTGACGACTTCGTAAGCGACGAAGCCGCCGAACGCGAGCGCCACTCCGTAGCCTGCGTATCTCCAGAAGCTCATGATCCACCTACCGGGGACAGAATCAGACTCCACCAAGAACCGGATGATGGGAATGCGATGATCTTCCCTGACTCACGTCGGATGCTTTTCAACCTACAACCTGTGCGCAGCGCTCCGACCTTACGAAGGGCCGCGGCAAGAGAATTCTTGTTTTCTTCGTCTTTGCTCGACAATTCAACAGGGTGCGGTGTTTTACCAAGCGGGAACAGGTCGTCGCTACGAGGGTGAATCTTGTGGATGTACCTGATCATGTACTTCGTACTCATAACCTTGCCCTCAATTCCTTTCGAACCCTCTCCAGTTCATCCCAAATCTTGCTCGCACGCCGGTACAAGGTCGGGTGGATGTCCTTGACCTCGATGTTCACGAGGCCTCCGATATGACCCTGTGCCTCGCTCAGAAGACGATCGACGTGAGCGAAACGTTTCGCGGCTTCTTGTCGGTTCATGCCTCTGCCCTCGTGACCTTTCCGCTCAACGTTACGTACTGTCCCCCAGCCTTGGCTTCCGTGCTAGTGGCGCTCGCGTCCGCGTCGGCCCACGTGAAGTAGTCCTTACCGCCCGCGAAGCCGGGGTTCGCCTTGTAGATCTGCCCAAGGGTGAGGCTCTGCCCTTCGATGAGCGGCGTATTGGAGGTCTCACCGTTCGGACCCGTCGCGCCTTCCTTCACCCCAAGCACGAACGAGGAATCCTTCGAGGCCACGCCCGGGAGGAAGTTCTTCCTCATGAGCATCACAAGGGAGATGTCGCTCGGCAGGTTCATGCGCTTGTAGTAAGGCACGATCACCTGCATGAACTGGTCGGGGATGGACATGTCGCGCACGGCCCACACGTCATCAGCCGTCGAGAAGCCTGGAAGCCTCGCGCCTTGGGTGAGCTGAATGAGCCCTCCGCGCGGGGTGCCTGTAGCTTCGTGGGGCGCGGTCGGGTCTCCGCCGCTCTCATGCTGGATGACGCCCGCGATGGCGCCCACAAGCGGGTCGAGGCCGAGCTCGAGGTTTGCGTTGTAGAGAGCGAGGCGATCGTCCTGCGTCCACAGGTTCGTGAGGTACGAATATGCGGGGGCGACAATCGGATCGCCCGAAGGCATGACAGGTGCAGCGTTCACGGCCTTCACGAAAACTCCCTTGATGGTGTCCTTGAACGTGTAGATGAGAGACGCGAGAGCGCTCAGGCCGACGACGGCGATGAGACGAGCTTGCATGCGTTTCTCCTTCGTGGTCATGACCTTCTCCTCAACCACCCAACACCTAGAGCCACGCCCGCGATAGCCAGCCCGATGCCCACCGCGGCCTTCTTACGCGCGCCCTCTTGCCAGCGCTCGACGAAGCCGCACGTCGGGCACGTGTGACCTGCGACGTCCTCAACGACGCCCCCGTGAACCCATCTGGTTTCGCATTTGCGGCATCGGTGTGCGTGCTCTGGAACGTTCTCCCGCCGACCGGCAGGATCGATCGCTCAGTAGCCTCCTATCTGGTACACGGCTCTTTACCTTCGCTTCCCAAGTTTTTTCTCGAGAGAGACAACAGCCTTCTTCGCGCCCTTCAAGAGACGCTCGTAGACAACCTTCTTCGACGGCTTTTTGGATTTCTTGCTCATCGCCTCTTCCCCAGGAGCTTCAGGACCACGATCACGGCCGCGACTCCGCCAGCAATCTTGCCAACCTTAGTCACCTCGCCGTCCTTGTAGACGACCTCCATGGCCTCTTGGGCCTTCTCTTTTGCGTATTCGATGGTGTCGTTCATGAGGCCTCGATTCGGAATCAGGTTCAGAGCTGGCGACGTTGCAGCGGCGTGGTCAAAAGCGATGTTGTCGTAGGCGAATCGCAGCGCTTGCTGGATGTCCTTGAAGTAGGGTGAGCTCGTCATGCTCGGCCACGAGCCTGGTTCTTTCGCTTGCGTGTTGACGTCGAAACCAAGCAACGCCGGGGCCATACCCTCCCATGGCAGCACCGGATAGTCGCTGTTGTCCCCGCGAGCTTTGGCCGCCTTGACGTTCACGTCCCAGAACTTCTTGTAGTTGTTCTCGTCGACTCCAAGAAACGCCAACGTCGCGTGCTGGTCAGCCGTTATCCACGGCGGATCGGTGCCCACACGAGGCTCATCTTTGAGATTAGCGACCGAACCAGGATGCAACTTCACGAATTCGACTTCAGCCGCTCTCACGCGAGAGATGAAGTCGCAATATAGATCAATGATCTTGTAGACCGTTGCCTTTGGAACTTCCTTGCTCACCAAGTCGGCTAGGAAGTCATGAATGGCTGCCCCCGTAGGCGTGTCGGTCCGAAGCATAGCGTCGCCGCTGCTATCGAACTTGAACACCTGCGTGAAGGAGTTATCGAACGGCTCAAAAATGAAGTCGTTCAACGCTCCCCGCAACGCGACTTGAAACGTTGGATCGTGCGCGAGCTGAACGGCCAGAATCGGATTGATGGGATGCGACTGGAGATACGCGCTCGCCCACGTTCCGAGGAGCGTGCCGTAGGCGGGGTCTCCGTAGTGCGAGGTATCGACCGTCGAGAAGAGCCCGGCGAAGACTCCGATGACGACGCCCACGGCCGCGCCGATGGGACCGAGCGCAGAGCCAAGGGCCGTACCTGCACCGGCTCCGGTCGCGATGGCCGTTCCCGCTGCTACGGCTACGGTGGCAGCCGTCGCTACGTCCGAACCGATAGCAACAGCCAGTGCCGTGACGGCCACGCCGGTGCCCCATGCGACGGCGGTACCAAGCGCCGCGTCCGCGAGCACGCCTTTCGCGATGTCTGAAAGAGGCGTGTCACTGCCTGAATTCGCAGCCGTGTGAAACAGGTCTGAGGAGACCTGAATCGTCGATTGCAAATCGGCAGTGTCAGCCATGACGAAAAACCCTTCTCCCGAGCGCAGTCCCGAGGACTACGCCCAGGATACCGAGCGCGAACCTCACGCGGTCTTTCGCCCGATGACGAAACCTACCGCCGCGACGACCGCAACCTTCAGTAGCTTCTTGAGCGTGCTCATTTTCATGATGCCACCTACCTCGAGTTTTTCTTCCTTCTTGTGTTCCGTGAACATGTTGATTCTCCTTTCGGTTACTTCTTCGGGCGCTTCCGCGTATGCGCGGGAACGTGATAACCGTGCACGTGCACGACTGAACCCTTCGACTTCTTTGATTTCTTAGCCATGACCTCTCCGTACTATGAGAAAAACTCTTCGAACCAATTCTTGACGTCTTCGACGATGGACGAGACATCGCCCTCTGCATCCTGACTATCCGCTACGAATTCGCTCGCGACAGGGCTCGGGGGCGGCTCTCCGTCGTCGAACATGTCCGCGAAGTGTTGCGGCACCGAATCGTTCTCGACCATCCACTTGAGAAGGTCGACTTGATTGCCTTGCGAATCGGTCGCATAGCGCATGATGGGGCGGTAGAGCTGCGAATAGTCGCCGGGATAGTTGATGTCGTGCATGGCGCCGGGGGACTGGAGAGGCTTGCCGTTCGCGTCCCATCCGCCGTAGTTCACGGCCGCCGGAGCGCCGGTGGCCTTCACGGTCTCCGCGAGGCGTGGACTCAGGATCCAGTACTTCTCCGCGCCACTCTGGAGCATCGTGGAGTCCCAGTTCTTCGCGACGAGTTGCTTGTTCACGTCGTCGTTGTACTTCTGCGCGAAGGCCATCGTATGCATCTTCGCGCCGCCGCTCTCCGGGTCGGATGCTGTGACGAGTGAATGAAACGCTGTTTTGACGGGCGCAGCCGCGTAGATGGCATCCGCGATAGCCTTCGATGGAGCAATCCACCCGTGCGACTTCGCTATCTCGACCGTCTCCGGCCACGAGACCATGAGACGCAAGCCATCCTTTTTGAGGGCGTCGTTCCCGACCGAAAGCGTGAGGTCTCCCATCTGGACGTCGGAGAACCCCGGTTGCGTGAAGGCTCCGTCGCGGACCGCTTGCGCCATGACGCCCACGGCCGAGTCAGAGTCGCCAACACCAACACCAGGACCACAGACACGTTGCCCGCGGATGAACTTGCAGTTCACCGGCATCTGAGAGACGCCTGGAGAACGACGCAAGGCGCTCCCGAGCGGGAACGTGTCCTCGCGGTGCTTGCGACGTGAGTGAAGCTCGCGGAGCTTGGTCGCGGCATAGGCTGCCGCTGCTCCGGCTCCGAGCACGGCGGCGCCGATGAGAAAGGGACGTTTCTTGCTCATCGACGCTTGCTCCTGTGAAGTGAACTAGAAGACCGTTTAGCTTCGATCACGGCCGCGTGAATCGTCTTCGCCGCGAGCATGTATCCCTTGTAAAGGGCTGACCCGAGCTTTCCGTTGTTGCGATGCGCATGCATTCGCCGGGCTTTCAAAACGGCGGCGCTGTACTGGCCTTCGGCGTATCCAAGAGCTCCTTTGCGAATCTGGTATATCGCGTCCTCGAGCATCTCTGTCAGAGGCGATTCACGACCGAAGAAGCGACGAACGTCTTCGTGGGCGGCGACGAGCTTCTTAAATGCGGGACCGTTCATCACCCCACCTCAATCTTGAAGGAGACCCAACTGATGTCCGGGTGACCGCCGGTCGCGCCGAACGTGCCTTGCGAAAGGTACCCTAGAGCCAACGGCAAACCCGCGGGGGTCACGACGTTGACGGCTCCGTGGGGGGAGTTTCCGAGCGTGAACGTAAGGTCCGCTGCCGCAGGAGTGACGACGCTCACCGCACCACGAGGCACGGGAATCGGCGTGGGGGTCACGCCATAGTAAGTCATCGTCGCGACGGCGCCGGAGCCTCCTGTCTGGCGAGAGACGACTCGACGATCGCCGATGTAGTTCGTGAACGGCATCTCGAGGTCGACCGACTGCGGCATGATCGTCTGGATGTTCACCTGATATGGATTCACTCCGCCGGCCCACTTGCCACCGGTCAGGATGATGGTGCCCGAAACCGGAGCTTGAAACGCGAGCCCTAGATCGAGATCGAAGTCGATGTTCTCGATGTTCACACCATCGGTGATCAAGCCTTGCGTGATGTTCGACGTAGGACGCTCGCCAAGCTCCGCGACAGCGCCGAACAGACTGGTCGAGACGAACGCGGTCGTTCCACGCGGGGCGATGTCCGCGCGGAAAATCATGTGCGGAGGCACGCCAAGGTCGTCAGGAATCAAGGCTCCGACGCTCGGGTCCGACGGCCAGATGCGGACGAGCACGATAGCTCCCGCGTCGACCGCGGTGATGGGCTTCGGAAGAGGGGCGTTGTCCCAAAGAATCTGAGTCATGAATCCTCCGCGCGAATCCACCACGCGACGGTGGCGTTTCCTGAACCTGGGGACACGACGGTCCCGTCTGCATGGATAACGCGCTGTCGACGTTTCGCGGCTTGATTGCCTTTGTCGTCCGTCTGGCCTCCGTCAGCGGTCTCGACGTGGAGACCATCATCTTGAGGGTCCACGCTCAAAATCACGTCCACGTGCTCCCCCGCGAGCGGGTTCCCGTCCTTGTCCGTTGCGGGGTGCACCGTTCCGAGGATGTCACCCGGCTGGAGGTCGGGGAGCTCTCCCTTGGTCGGGGTGTGAAGCCACCCGTGCGAACGAGCGCCGTCGTGAAGCTTCGAGATGTGGGCGCCGATCTTGAAGCCGTCGCCTTCGGGCGGGTCGCGATTGATGAGGTCCGCGGGCCAGCCAGCTTTCGCTGCCCAAGCCGCCGCGACGACTCCACAGGTCGTGCCATAGCCGCGTTCGTAGTATGCCCACTGGTTCGCGCTCTTCTTACCACCCAAGAGCTCATCCCAAGCCGGATCAGGCTCGCCCAGAACCGAATCCGAGTTCGGAAGGCTTTGGAGAGCGGCTGCGACCATGGCATCAGCAAGCACGTGACCGCTCCCTGGCAGCGACGGAACGGCCGAGGGGTATATCCTGCGAACGAGGATAGCTGCACCGGCAGACACGAGCGCCGTAGCCCCGACGATCCAAATCGCGCGCTTGTGTCGAGTTCGCATTCACGTGTCCTCGTGCTCCTCGAGGGCAAGAGCTTCTTCGGTCCTAGCCTCTCCGTAGCCGGCCACGAAACCTCGAGCCTCGCCGTTTCTGTAGCCTTTTCTATACACGTAAAGACCTGCTCCGACAACGGCGGCCCCTACGAATACCCTTTTGAGGTTTCGTCGGAAGTCCTCGTCGCCGAGCTTCTCTTTGAGGGAGGAGAAAAAGCTCATGAGCCGAAGATGTCGTCGATGATGCTCGACGAGTCATTAGAGTTAGAGTCGTCCGTCACTACGAGAGTCTTCGTCGGAGGGGTGCCTTGCTTGGGTGTCGTGTTCATCCATTGCGAAGGACTCGTCTGCGCGGACTGGTCGTCGAGAGGCGTGCCGTCGGCGTTTTGCCCGTCGTAGTGACCATCCGAGCTGGTGATCGAGGAAGTCGCGCCAGGGACATGGACGTTCCCTTGAAGCGACTCTTGCCCCGGAAGAGGCGCGTACGGGTCCGAAGGATTCGATGGCGTTGCCGGGTTCGGCTGCGTCACTGTGGAGCCGTGCGGAGCTGCGGCGGGCGCAACGACGGCCGGGGGCGCCGCCGGTGCCACGACATGCGCTTGCTGAGAGGTCGTCTGAGCGGGCGCCTTCACGGGAGCTTTCTTCCCGGTGAGCTTGTGCACCGCGTAGAACACCGCAACGGCGACGCCCGCGAGCGCGAGTCCAAACTTGGTTTTGCTTTTCATGCCCGTTTCCTTGCGTGCTTCCAAATCTCGAATCCTACGAAGGCGACGGCCGCTACAGCGGCGACACCTTCAAGAATACGGACGTGGAAGTCGACCTTGTTGTGCGTTGCTGCGGAAGGAGTCGTGTCCGCGTTTTGGATGGTGCCGTCCTGCGCCGCGGGGGTGGACGTCGAAGTGGCCGACGCGTTCGTCGACACGGGAACAGCCGCTTGCGGGTTAGCCACGATAGCTGCCATGACCGCGTTGTACTGGAGCAGGCTGATCGTGAGGCCGCTCCCTCCGGGGAGCATCGGCGGGGGGTTCACGGCCGGAGGTCCGTACTTACCGAACGGGTCGATGGCCTTGATCACGCCAGCTTTGCGGTCTTCAGCGCCTACGGGCGTCGCGAGGATGGCCTGCATCGCGAGCTCGGTTTGAGCTTGAGTCATCGTCGCGCACGGCTGTTGTTTGCCGTACTCGTCGATGTAGCAGAGATAGTGCGTATAGCCGTTGGTGGCGTCGGTTTGCGCCGTGCTCATGAAGACCTCTTGCGCCGCTTGAACCGCGTTGTGGACCCACACCCATCCCTTGGGTCTTTTCTCCCAATGGCCATCGTCTCCAAAAGCCGGCGGAGGAGCGCCGGGTACCTGCACCGGAGGCGGGGGCGGAGTGGGGGCAGAGTGAACCGGGGGAGGAAGGATAGGAGCTTTCGGCTGCGCCGGCTTCGATGGGCCATCCTGCACCCAAACCTGACCCTTCGGACGTTGCTCCCAATGGCCTGGTGTCACCGGTGCTTGAGGTGCCGACGCTCCCGGAGCGATGTTATGTTCTTGACAGTTTCCGGCCGGGTTCCGAAAGCAGTTCCCGTCCCATATCGCGACGTCGCCGTCGAAATCGGACGGGTCTAAATGACGACTAGCAAGGAACTGCTCCTTCGCATTCTCAGAGGGGAAGAAGTTCCCCCATGACCCGCCGTTGTCGACGATCCACGAATTCGGTGGCGCCGCATAGCTGTGACCGCCATCCCAAGACACGCCGCCTGAAGTGAACGTGATCTTCGCGCCGATGGGCGGAGTCGTCACGCCATCCCAAGGAGCTCCCCCGTCGCCGACTTCAGTACCTGATAACCGCCTCGTGGGATGATACGGATGGTATTGAGCTTGAGTTTCAGTGATGGAGTTCGCGAACGTAGACTTCGGCATCGGCCCAGGTTTCAACACTCCCGGAATGGGATTCACTGTCACGGAGCTAGAGTTGTACGAAGCCGGTTCGGGTTTCTGTCGCTCTATGCAATGAAGTCCACCTTCTGTATTTGCGAAGAAGCACTGTGCGGCGGAGGACCAAATCGCAACTTGATTGACGCCCATGCCCGTCGTATCGAAATCACGACTCATGATGAACTGCATGGCGGAGGCGTTTCCCCAACCCGGCCACGTGTAATAGTCGTATTTCCACTGATTGTTGCCTTGATAGTAGATGGTAGCGCCGTTGGGCGGAGTGGCCCCATGAGCGACATCCGAAACAGTCACATCTCCAGTCTCGAGTTCGAACATGGCTACCACCTCTCATCCGCGGCGAGGCTCGCGCCACCGAACCCGGCAACGCCGAGCAACAGCGCGAGGAGGAACCAACCCAGTGCGACGATGAAGCTCATGCTTGCCTCGTTATCTTCGCCACGAACACCGACTTCGTGATGTCGTAGGCGCCAAAGAGCACTACCGCCGCAGCCGCAAGAATGCCCAAACCTCCGGGGATGCCTCCAGGCAGTTTCGGAAGCCCGGGAATCTTGATGGCTGGCCCCGCTGGGTTCGTGAGAGCGTCGAGGAACGGGTGCTCCTTCACCCAATCATCCACCGCTTGCGCTGCCGAAAGCGCAGCGGACGTGTCCTCGGTGTTGATGTTGGCGATCTTCTGGTCAGGCGGGAGGTCTTGAACGAAGACCGTCTGACCTGAGGCCTTCTCAAGGAGTGTCGCGCGAACTCGGTTCGCCCTCACGATCTCGGCGTTCAGTCGCCCGGAAAGGTCCGTGCTGTCGATAGAACCACTGTCCCAATCGCTCACGAACTGATTCCATTCGGTGACGTCCGTCGCGAGGTCGGGGTACTTGTCGACGCCTTGCGTGTGGAAGAACTCCCAATCGGCTTGAAGCTCCGCGTACTTCGCGATGGCATCCGCCGACGGTCCGAGAATCGTGCTGACGATATCTCCGACTTGAAACGAACCGAGAGGCGCCGCATGCAAGTCCACGCGGTGCGAAGCAGCAATCAAGGCTCGCGCTGCTGCCCGAACTTCTGGGCGTTCGACGGCCGCGGTGTCGACGCTCCATGAACCTACCGAAAGACCCGCGACGGCGAGCTTTCGGTAGATCCACGCTCGGCTAGCGTTAGGGAGCTCGCGCAGGCCCTCTCGAACAAGGCTGCTTTCGAGCTCCTCTTCGATGAGGAGTCTCATGGTGATGCCTCACCAAGCGACCTTGCACGGCTCGCATTCGCCGTTCTCGTCGAGGATCGGATACGCCGTGTAAGACGACTCCGACTCTGAACCGGCGACACCTTCGACCGAGTAATCGACCAGTGAATCGAAGGTCGGATCACCGGTGCTCGAACCGTACTGTGAGAAGAACGGATCAGAAGCGTACTGAGGATCGATGTCAGGGTTCCCGTAGACCGTTCCGTTCGGGTCTTGGAGAATGCCGCCGTCTTGGTCTTGGTACGCGCCCCACGGAGGCGTGACGGGGTAACCGTACGGATCGAACTCTTGCTCTGCGGTCGCGGGCGTCGGGGCCGGCGCGATGGCGTTCTCAAGCTCCTTCAACTGGAGGATCTGTTGAATGACGCTCTGAAGACCATCGCCTTGTTGCTGTTGCGCTAGTTGTGCTTGAAGCGCCGCGATCTGGTCGGCGAGCTTTTGCGTCGTCACCGCGTCTTGGGCTTGCGTGAGTTGCGTCTGAAGCGCCGCAATCTGATTCTGAAGCGCCGTGAGGCTAGATGCGGGTTCGACCGCGGGGGCGGGCGAATGGGTGCGCGGGATGAGAGGTCGAGCGTCGCCATGGATGATGATCGGGCGAGCCGCGCCTGTATCGCGACACGGCCCAGGTTGAACCTCTCTCGAACGCAAGAAGCCAACTTCCAACTCCTTGACCTGCTCCGGGGTGAGCTTCTCGAGAGCTCCCGAAATCTTCGCCATGAGTTGCTTCTTCGCGCACGGGGCGCAGGCCTTGTCCGCCGCGCAACCCACGTGAAGCTGTTCATAGGCGTTCGGGGTGGCTCCTACTCCTTGAATTTGGGCCGGAGGCAAGGGCGAGAGCGGGTGCGTCTTTTCGCAAGCGACGCAAGTCCACTTATCTGCGCCGAAAAAAGAAGAGCCTGTCTTTTTGCAAACCTTGCACACGTACGGTACGGGGGTAGCCCCCACTTTCACGGGCTCCTCCTCGTCGAAGTCCAAGACTCCGGCCACGGCCGCGAATCCGGTCTCCACGCTGCTCTTGACGAAATCGACGCCTTGCACGCCGGCCGATGAAAGCCAGCTCGTGAGGCCTGTCTTCTCCGCCACGTTCTCCACCACCGCGCCTGCGACGCCCATCCCGAGCGGCGCAAGAGGGTGCTTGGCGAGCCGGATGGCGGGCCTCAGCACTGGGGAAACCAGCGAAGTGAGCGGTCGGGTAATCGACGAAAGGAGCGAGCGAGCCATGGGAGTTCCTTCTTTCGCGGTTCAGAGATCCGAGAAACGAAGGGGATAAACCGCTACTTCCCCATCGCCATAAAAACTCTCCGGAGGACGTGTCATCCCCCATCGCGCCGCCGGGTCGAAGACCCAAAGTCCTTGGAGCCTGATTTGAGGCTCTCCTTCCACCGGCTTCGTCGAGGATAGCATATAGGCGTGCGCCATATTCTTCCCCTTCGGCCTGGTGATAGCCACTTGAACCTCACCCACGTCTCGAGGTCTGCCTCCGAACGTCGTGGGAGATCCAGCGCTCTTCCACATCTGATACTTTGCCGACGCTGCGCAGATAGCCGTGAGGTCGTCGCAATCGCAAAGAATCGGGTCCGCGTCTCCGCGCCCAACCTTCACGTGATTGAGAATCAGGCCTCGTGCGTCGTTCCACACGTCTTGCGGCTTACAACCCTCGAGCGTCTGAACGTCTTCGTCGCTCGCATACTGCCAGCCCGACGCGCAACCGCACCCGGTCTTCATCAGCGCGCCATCCGAATGCGCCGTGATGAAGCACTGCTGATCGCAAGGAGCCGTGTTCGTCCTTCGCGCGATCTCTGCCGCGAGAGCTTCGTCCCCTTCTCCCCACGGTCCAGGGACGAAGCTTCGCAGGTTGGTACGCGCCAATGCCGCCAAAAGATCGGCAGAATCCCACACAGAACCGTGAAGGTTCATGTCGGTGATGTCCGCTCCGATCCGAAGACGGGGCATGCGCGGCCTCCTAAAAGGCTGGGCGTGTCCGAATTGTCGAAGACCCCCAGCGGTTTAACGCGAGCGCTCAGTACGAGAGGTCGTAGAGGCCTTCCTCTTCGAGCCCACGAATCTGCGCGTTCTGGGCCAAGAGACCCGAGTGCAGAGCCGCGAATGCTGACGGCATCGCCGAGGCCATCTTCACGGCCGCGTTGTGCTGGAGGTTGAACGGAACGAACATCTTGTTGACGTTCTCCGCCGTGAAGGGCGAACCGCAGAGCGACGCCTTGACGTGCACGTGGAAGCTGCCGCCTTGGAACGTCGTGTTGTTGAGGTTCGTGAGCGAGAGGGTGACGGTGCCCGTCTCACGCATGATCGAACCGATGATGTTGCTCGAACCCTGGATGTTCCAGGGCGAGAACACCGTATGATCGCGCGTGCGCTTGTCCGAGGCCCAGATGCAGAAGTCCCAGCCTTGCGGTCCACCGGCCGTCGAGCTCGCGCCCGTACCGCTCGTGGACTGGATGCCGTTCAGCGAGGCCGCGACGTAATCGTGGCCGGCGAAGACTGCTTTCGTCACGAGGAGACCCGAGACGTTCGCGAGAGCGCCCGACTCAAGACCCGTGATGGCCCAGATGCCTTGCGCGTTCGTCATCGCGCCACCCGAACCGATGTACGGGTTTTGGATCACGAAAGTCGCGGTCGCACCGGCGACGAACGTACCCGGCGCGGTGGCCGAGTCGAGCGTGAGCGGGATGCTCTGAGTGGGGTGCTTCATCAACTCATTCTGCGAGCGCATGCGGAGACGAACGGCCTCCTTCGCGGCCTCGAGCACGGGGCCCGAAGCGGCTTGCACCATCGGCCCGAGAACCGGGTGAAGCCCCGGGGGGAGCTGACGGAGCGCCCCGACGAGGATCTGCTCACTCTTGGCGAGCATCTTGAGAGCCTCGGGCGAACCCGGGGACTGCTTCGCCTTCTTCTCCGCGTCGACCATCAGTTGGAGACCGCCGAGGATCGGAGCGATGTCGTATTGACGCCCATCGGTCCCCGCGACGATCACTTGCTGCTGCGGCGGCTTGTACTCGCCGACCTTCATGATCTCGTTAGCCATCTCAGTCCTTCTTTCGGAGGCATACGCCTCTGACACCTCAAGCCCGGGGCTCGCGGCCTACCGGGCTGAAGGCGAGAGGAAAGAGGTTTACGCGCGGTCGGTGACGTTCTTCTCGTGGGTGACCTTGGGAGCGGCAGCGTGAGAGGCCGCGCCGTTGGCGGACCCGTTGACCGCGCCATTCGCGTGCGTGACTTCCTTGACCGTGATGCCGGAGGTCTCAGGAGCCTTCGTTTCAGCGGCCGGAGGCGGAGCGGGTTCGTGCTTGGGTTCCTCAGCCGGCTTTTTGAGCTGGGTTCCGACCATCGACATGAGCGAAGAGCCGCCCCATCGCGCGAAGTCGTTCGCCTCCGAACGAAGCGCCGCATTCAAGCTTTGGCGCACGGTCGGACCAGCGATGCCATCGACGTTGAGCACTTTCGCCACGACGGCGATCGCGCCGACTGCACGTGACGGCTGGACGCCGAGCTTTTCCGCGATGCCTTTGCCGAGCTCGGACGAGTTCAATGCGCCGAGAGCCGCGCCGGCAATGAGCGTGGGGGCCTCTTCGCCGATGATCGAGCCCAACGTCTCTTTCGAAGGACGAGCGCTCGGGACCATCGGTTGCGGCTTACGGGGCGCGGGTGCGGTCGGCGTCGAAGAGGTGCGGTTGCGATTCATCATCGCAAAGCGCTCGCGAGCGGCCTGCACGGCGGGAGAAGGGGGAGCTTTCGGCGCGGTAATCGCCGTCGACTTGGAAGGAGCGGGCTTGGAATTGGTTGCCATTGCCCGTTAAGGAAGCCGACGGCGCAACACTCGGCAACGGCGAAAACGCGAATGAGTTCGCTTAGTTTACTGATTCGAGTGTTTACTGAATTCAGTAAACGTAGGAAGCAGTAAACGCGTGAACGGTTCGCGCCAACGTGGTAACCCTTCAATCTGTGACAGAAAAACCTATCGACCTCATCAAGCTGCGTTCGCTCCTGCGAGAGTTTCGAGGCCGAGCCGCCATCGGGCGAGATCCGAAGCTACTCGGTCTGAAATACTCGTTCTTCTTCCGCGCAGAGGGCGAGGAAGAAGTCGAAATCGGAATCGACGAGACGAGCTTCAACGGGAAGCCGGGAACGGGCCATCCGAAACCGGGTGTCTACCGCGTGGAGGGCATGAACAAGGACACGGGGGAAGTCCTGCTCAATCGCACCGGCCTATGGCTCGAGACCAAGGACCCCTCTGCAAGTGACGAAGAGAAAGCGAAGGACCCGGCAGTAGCAGGCATGAGCGCGGTCATTCGGGGCACTCAAGCCCTGAGCGAGATGTCCACATATGAGATCGACCGGATCTTCAAGCGCATGCAGTCGCGCGATGAGCAGATCGATGAACTCGAAGCGAAGCTCAAAGAGACCATCGACGGCATCAACGACCTCAAGACAGAGAACAGACGGCTCACGATAGAGCGCGACGAGGCCGATCAACGAGCTGCGTGGGCCGAAAAACGGGAGCAGGACCGCATCGAGGAATTCGAAGCGTACAAAGAGCGTGGTGGAGAGCTGGCTCCGTTCGCCGGTAAGGCTGCGAAGGCCGCTGTGGATCGTGTCGTGCTCTTGTTCGGCGGTAGCCAAGAAGTGTTCAACGCTAAACGCGAAGACGCGAAGAACGAGATCGTGACTGCGGTCGCTACCAACGTCGTCATGCTCATGGATCTGGTTCGCATGGGCGTCGTCGAATGGGAGAACGCTCGCTGGGCCATGTGGGCTGTTTTCGATGAAGACCCGGGCGAAGAGGTCAACTTTGACTGGCGACCCACGAGCGCCGAGCCACCGCCCCCTGAAACACCGGAAGCGCCGCCCGACGCGGAGGCTGTGCATTGAAACCTAACTTCCGAAGTTTCGAACAAACGCCGCCTCCTTGGCCGGCGTTCTCGTGCTTGGATGGCTGGGCATGGCACCCAAAAAAGGAGCTCCGACATTGCCACAAAGGGAACGCTCCGTATCCCGCAGAAACGTTGGCACGCGTATATCAAGGTGAAGCCATCGAGCGCGTGCTGGCATTGCGCGAGATTCTTCTCAGCAGCGGGTCGCAGCATCACGCGTTGTTGCGTGTGTTTCCGGAATGCCCTCAATGTACTCCGACGGCGAAAACGAAGCGACGCTTAGCGCAGTCTCGCTTGATCTGGCGCCGCGCTGCGATGGCCATTCACGAAGGGGCCATCCCGACGCTGCGAGAAGCGTGTCCAGCTCTCGACCGCCTGTGGAACGTCGCCATCGCTGAGAGCCGAAGAAAGCCCGACCACTCCAAGCGCTATGACTATCTGATGGCGCGCGGAATACCGGTCAAGGACCCGAATTGGAACCGCCGCCGGCCTCCGGAGGACGAAGCGACGCGCGTCGCGCAGGTTTTCTGGGCGCTTGAGATCATGAACGAGGACTGGGAAGACGAGGCGTCATGAGTGACGACAATGAGAGCCTACTCGACAAGATAAAACGAGGGATCGCCATCGTGGAGCGTGTCTCCGTGATAACGACCAAAGCCGCCGAGAAAGCCGCTGTGCTGAAGACGGCGATCGAACAATCCGGAGCGTGGAAAGACGCGGGGTTGTGCCGACTGTGCGGAAGTCCGCCGTCCCCTGGGTTCGAGTTCTGTCGCACGTGCCTCGGAAAGCTGACGGAAGTCGGCCTAAAGCACACGGACGCGGCCTCAGTGAAAGACTTCTTCTTCGGAAAGAAAGCGAAATGAAAACTCTCGTCCTGCTCTGTCTCTGCCTCTCGTGCGGGGGCATCCCGTCGAGCACGCCCACGTCGAGCGCCGTCGCTCCGGTCGCGCCTACAACCCGTGAGAGCGGCGGCTCGGCCGACAACGCGGCGCCTCCTGATCTGTGCTTGTACGGGACTTGGACGAAGCTGGATGGCCAGTGGGTCCACGCGCCGGTGCCGTGCTCGAAGGAGCCGTACATCGACACCGGGGACCCCGGACCGAAAGAGGAGATCCGCCCGGAAGAAGCGGAAGAGGCTAGGCCTAGGCTCTAGCGCTTCCCACAAAACACCCACAGCCTCAACCGCGCGCCAGATGGGGCAGTCCTTCTTGAGGACCCCGCAGGAGCAGTGCTCGTAGTCGCGGGTGTTCATGAAGACTTCAGCCCTCCCATACCCGGGACCACGACAATCGATCGCTTCGCTTCGGCGCACCGTTCGAGGATGGTCCTCGCCGCCGCTTCCCAGCTTTCGATGGGGACCTGTACTTGCTGCATCATCCCGGGTCCCGAGAACACGACGGCGCATTGACCGTTCTCGACGACGCAATTGAAGTGCAAGGCTTGTTGTTGAGGTGCGTTGTTCATGATTCACTTCCCCTCATTGAGCTGCTGATCGCAACTCGAATCGAGGTCTCCTTTTTCGAGGTTCGAGCATAGGACCACCGAGAGCGACGGGATGCACTGATAGTAAAGCTCATCCTCGTCCCGCACGCTGGTGACGGAGCCACATCCGTGAAACGCGGCTTCGAGCGCATCGCGGTTTGAATCGAAGCTCACGCCGATGCCGCAGCGATCCATCGCGTCAGCCATCGCCGTGATGTCGTCCTCGCAGGCCTGCTGCGCGCTCGGGGCGCGACTACAGCCGAGGAGAGAGACGAAGACGAGAGCGAAGATGATGAAGTACTTCATGAAAGAATCTCCTTTCCGGCCACCCGCAACATGATTCGAATGGCGTCCACCCTGGATACGGGAACGCCTCTGGATGCTGCGCTCAGCTGCGCGGCTACCTTGTCCACAGTAGCGACTAGCTCGGCGTCGAGACGCAGGTTGATTGCAATCGGTTCGGCCTCAGGCTCCGGCTTTTTTCTCATGACCTTCTCTTTCCGTGGTGATTGACACCGGTTCGCCCGGATGTCGTTCGACTGCCTTCATCGCCATCGAGCTCGCGCGACGACGATCCCTGTACGTTCCGTAGTCGCGGGGCCCGCACGTGACGCGGTAGCGGTCTCCCGCTTCCTCGCGTTCACGTTGCGCCTGACGAGCTCGCGCGGCCTCGATCTCGGCGAGGATGCGAAGGACTTCGGAATAGATCATGAGTCCTCCTGTGCTGCGTTCTCTCGGATCACGCGCTCGCACTCGTCACGCGCGGCCGCTCGGCTTTCGTACCGACACACGATGGCGTCTTCCGCTTCGTCGAGGCTCATGTCCTCGCCAACGTCCTCGCTCGTCTCACCAAGAGCGATGCGGCAGATCACAACCATGGCGCGATCGCCGGCGACGGCGGCGTTGTCGCGGAGCTTGATGATGTCTTCGTCGGTGATCTCTTTCAGTTCGATTCGGTTCATGCCCAACACCATAACACAATCCGTGCCGTCGAGCAACATCTCGTTTCATTCGGTTTCTTGATGTTGTGAGGGAGCTAGGAACGCAACCTGTGTAACACTTGTTACGCTCGACCGTAACGATCGTTACGCTTCTGTTACGCTTGTTACGCTCCGCCACTAACCGCAACATCAAGTAACGCTGAGAAACACGATGTTGCCAAGTGGCACACGGTCTGCTATAGTGTTGGACATGACGAAACGAACCACGAACAAGCTCAATTGGACCCAAACCGCCGACGGCATGGCCAAGTACAAGGAGGCGCTTGAGGGCGCGCAGAAGAAGGCGAACGAGACGGGCTTCGACTACGGCCTCGAACGAAACGACCTCTTCAAGTCCTTCCACGTCTTCGTGTTGCCGCGTCGTGAGAACCGCTGCGGTCACGAGCTCCGATGCGAGGTCGTCTCCTGCGTGTACCTCGACAAGTGCCAGCCTGGCCACGGCCCGCGCTGACCACAAAAAAGGAGCCGCCCCGCCCGACCCTCGAAAGGGGGCCGGGCTTTGGGCGTTAGGAGGACTCGATGAAAACCGGACCCACCAAACCTATGCGCATGACCTTTCACGATGCCTTCCTTCTGCTCCTAGGGAGCGGAGAGTGGCGCTCGCATCAAGACCTTCTCTCGTACTTCGCTCTAGAAGATTGGGAGAAGGCCGCTATCAGCCTGCGCATCATGACCGAGACCGGCGAGCTCGAACGCGCACCCGGAGAGGCCCCCGTCGTGTGGCGGTACCGCCGGAAGGCGTCGTCATGAACCCGCGCCCCGCCGCCGTGGGGCGACAGTACAGTGACGCGGTGGTCGCCAGCTTCCGGGGGCGACCGTGAGCTACGGCGACATCCCCGAAGGTCTCCTCATGCGCTGCCGCCTGCGCAACCTCGAACGCCTCGCGGCTGCCCTCGGGATTGACGCGCATCAGCCGTTCTGGTTCTCGCCTTGCGAGGTGGCGCAGTACAAGCGCACTCTCTGCAACCTGATCGCCCGACGCACTGATTCTCGATTCTTCAGGAGATAATGCTTGATGCGCTCGGGTGCTCGGTCGTGCTCATGCACGTCGGACGGGACGGAATGCCTATCTCCGCGAACATCGCAGACCTCGTCTCGTTCACGAATCAGATCCGCAAATCTCGGGTCTGAACCCACCCAACTACTTTTACCTCGCGCAGGTGCTACCTCGTACAGGTATCTGCTCAAGAAAACAGTTCTTGTGGTGAGGTGAAAGTTTTTGGGCGCGTGAGTGATACATCTCCCACACGTTTCGTAATAAACCGAGGTTTTCGAAACCTTGCGCCGGGGGTTCTGGGGGTTACGTGGGTCTTGCCTTGTTCTCTGCTGGAAGAAATTTTTTGGAAACTATTATTTATATTGGGTAGGCCCGGGAAACGGTTGGCTGGAACTGGTTGTAAAGACTCCCGTAACCCTCACATCCCCGGATGGGCCTTGTGGATAAAATCTCTGCCTAGTCGTTCAGCTCGCGCCATTTTGGCAGACCTCGCGGGTTGTGACGTCTTGTCAAAATACACCTCTGCCGAACTTTCCCTTGCGCCCGCGTTGGACAAGACGTACATCTTTTCCCGTGACGCCGAACGAGCCCAGCCCTAAAGGCCTGTCGAGAAAAGCCCGACTGCTTGCCGTCTACGCGGACGTGGACCCGCGTACAGCCGAACGCGCGCTGCGAGGGGAAACCCTGAGACACCTCACGCGCGACCGCATCGAGCGTGCTCTTCGGGAGCACCCGGAACTCCAGCAGGTGGCGTAGGCAAGAAAGACCAAGCCCCCGGGAGCGTCCTTGATCGGGGCGAGCTCTCCGAGGGCCAGGAAGGGAACTATTGGATGATGTGTCTCATTTGCCCGAATTGCAAGGGGACTTATCTGCGCCAACGCGCCGTCGAAGTGCGCGAACGAGCTCGAGAAGACAGCGACGGCCGCATCTACCGAATCGAAGGCCTGAACCTCGATTCGATCGCGGTGAAAGCCGAGAACATCACCAGCGTGTGGCATCGAGGGACGAGCACTCGAATCGAGTTCTCCTGCGAGGGCTGCCTCTACTACTCGGTCTTGTGCATCTGGCAGGAGAAGCGCGCGGGTTCGGGCTCGCCCGCGAACGAGACCTTCTTCGCGTGGGCTACGGGTGCCGCGCTTGAATTCGGGTACGGGGCGTGAGGACTCCGGCGAAAGAGGCTCGAGAAGCATTTCGGGACGAGATTTACGGGCAACGTCTTGAGCTAAAAGACGCCTGGTTTGGTCCCGGGTCGTGTGTCGCTATCGATTCCTACACCGCGTGGAGTGTTGTCATTTACGGGAACAAGGTCCCCCGCGATGCTTGCGAAGTAGATCATTTTTTGCCGACTTTCGCGGAGCTTTTGACCCATTTCCTGTTGTTCAACGGTATTGAACTGGAACAAGTCAAGACCAGAAGAAGTGACGGACCAGAAGGCAATAAGGACTTCCTCATTGCGGACCCGAGTCTTTCTGAGGCTTGGAGGTCTTGGCATCGTCAATACAGTCTGACCCCCGCGCTGCTTTGGCTGTCTGGAAAGACTGAGCGCCTCTCTGGCCTGCGTGTGGTCTCTGTTCAGGAGCACCGCCAAATCACGTCCCAACAGCAGCGAGGTCGCAAGGGATGAATCCGGCTCGCGACGCGGCTTTTTTCTATCTCCAGCAGGGATGGGTTCCTGTCTCTATCCCCTACCGAGAAAAAGGCCCGAAGACGCCAGGTTGGCAAACGCGAACGCCAGCCGAAGCAAGCGCGCATTTCGATCAAGACTTCCCATTAGACCGTCCTTGCAACGTTGGGGTGATTCTCGGAGCTACGTCAGGCCGACTTGTCGATACAGATCTCGATTGCCCTGAAGCCATCGTGTTCGCCGATCTCCTTCTCCCGCGTACCGCCGTTTTCGGGAGAGCGAGTGCTCGTCGAGCTCACCGCGAATACATCGGAGAGTTTCAGACGAAGCAGTTTCTCGATCCCGGAGCTCCTTCGGGCACCAAAGCGATGCTCGTCGAGATTCGAAGTGATGGCGGAAATCAGACCGTGTTTCCGGGAAGCGTGCACCCGAGTGGAGAGTTGATCGAGTGGGAGCGCGATTCGATTTGGCCTCCTGTAGCGCCGGACCCGGTTGATTTCGTCGCTCGTGTTTGCGCCGTGGCGGCTCTTTCGTGCATCGCGCGACACTGGCCTAAACAAGACCGTCGTCTCTGCCACCTCGCGCTCGCTGCCATCCTGTTGAAACTCAACTGGGCACCCGAGCTTGTGACCGAAGTACTTTGCACCGTCTCCGTTCTTGATCATGGTGACGAGGAGCGCGAGAAACGGGAGCGAGCTGTTCGAACCACTATCGCGAAGATTGAAGCTGGAGAGCGAGCCGTGTCGTGGGGGACGCTCTCAAAACACATTGACCGTCGATCTCTGTTCGCCGCCCGCAAATGGCTCGGAGCCGACAAGAAGCCGGAGATCATACTCGTACCAGCTATCGACAAGATGGTCGCGCAAACCGTCGACGCCATCACTGGCTTCGGTTTCGAAGAACCGGAGCGCCGAATCTTCAAGCGCGGAGACCGTCTGATTAGGATCATTCGAACAGATAAAGAACCGAAAGAGGACGCGCCTATTCGTCGTCAGGTCGGGACCCCATACGTGTCCGACGTCACGGAGACGACCATCACACGTCTTGCAGATGCCTCAGCGAACTTCATGTCAGTGTCCGTTACGAAAGCTGGAGTGGAGAAGAGAAAAAAAGTCATGCCCCCTGATTGGATCGCAAAACACCTGCTCGATCAGAAATGTTGGCCAGAGGTCGATCACTTCGAGCTCTTCGCCGAAACGCCCGTCCTGCTGTCGAACGGTACCGTCCTCCAAACTCCTGGCTACGACGAGAAGAGCGGCATCATCTACGAGCCGCGCTTGAGCTTCCCTCACGTTTCGGAGTTCCCTACAGCGCAAGACGTCCAAGAGGCGCTAGCTACCCTCGCGGAGCCGTTCGCGGAATTCCCTTTTGAAGACGAGATGCATCGAACGGCGCTATACGCGGCGTTCCTCACGCCTCTCGCCGCGCAAACATTCGAATCGCGCTCGCCTCTGTTCTTGTTCGAGGCATCCACACGGAGCTCCGGGAAGAGCAATCTCGCCAAGATGTGCGGCATTATCGGGACCGGCATGATCCCGCCAGCTTCGACTTTCGCAGATGAGCCGACCGAGATGCGAAAGAGAATCACGACGCATCTACTCGCTGGGGATCGAGTCGTGGTCTTCGACAACGTCGACAAGACTCTCGGCGGCGCACCGCTCTGCATCGCCCTCACGGAGACGCACTGGCAGGACCGCATTCTCGGGGGGAATAGTGACTATCGGGGTCCCATCAATACGACCTTCTACGCTACAGCGAACAACTGCGAGATCGGTGCGGATATGGATCGTCGAATCCTTCCTATCCGCGTAGACACTAGGTGCGAGCGACCTGAAGATCGTATTTTCCGAATCCAAGACATCATCGCTTTCACGGTCAGAGAGCGTCCGAAGCTCGTCACCGCCGCTTTGACGCTCTTGCGCGCCTACCACGCAGCGGGGAAGCCGGAGATCAACATTCGCCCGTGGCCCTCATGCGAGAGCTGGACGAAGGCCGTGCTCGCGCCTCTCGTGTGGTTAGGCTTTCAGGACCCTACGCCCGTTCAACAGGCTATGGCGGGCGCAGAGATAGGCTCTGAGCATCGCCGTGCGTTCGTCGCGGCGTTTCAGGAGTTCGTCTACACGGAGCAGGTTCGGGCGAACATGAACAAGCAAGTCATTCCTATAGGGGTCACAGCTTCTCGCATTGCCGAAGCGATTAAGACAGGGGAACCGCGCCTTCGTGAAGCGCTCGAAGGTCTCTTGAACTCCCGTGGAGGAGGACAGATTTCGGCGGTCCAGATATCCGGAGTTCTGCGACGGCTTAAGCATCGCGTGATTTCAGGAATGAAGATTGTTCACTGCGGGGAGGATCCCGTGAAGAAGATCTCTTGGTGGGCAGTAGGGGCGGCGTGAGGGAGGAAGGGATGAACGAGACCAAGATCGTACGCACAGACACCGTCGAAGGCTGGCCCCTGGCCGTCGTCATGGAGGGCGGCGCCGAGGTGGCCAGGATGGCATCCACGGAGCTCGGGAAGAAGTTGGGGTTCTCGGGTAAGCCCGGCGACCGAATGCGCCGGCTCGCCTCGCGTCATCGAGAAGCTCTTGGACGAGTCGTCACGGTGACGACTCGACCTGAAGGCGGCGGAAGAGACTTCGAAGAGGAGTACTACACCGAGGAGCAAGCCTGCTTTCTCGCGGCCAAGAGCCAGACGCCGAAGGCGACGGAATTGCTCAAAGGAATGATCGCCGTTTTCCTAGCCTGGAAGAACGGCATCGCGAAACCTCCGCAACCCCCGCAACCTCCGCAAGAGTCTCGACTTGATCGAATCGAGAAAATGCTTGAGCTCTTGGTGACGGTTCTCGTCAAACGGGAGGTCAGTCATAATCCTGCCCCAAATTCTCATCCTCGTGTTCTTGCCTTGCCCCCTCCAGGAGAGTCCGTTGTTCAGGGGCTTGTCAGAACGACACATCTTCGGGTCCCTGGTGGTAGCGCTCAGGTGGAGATAGCGAGAAAGTTCGGACTCCCTACAAGTGGAGACGGCGCGAACGCAGTAGGCGCGATTGCTCGCGCTGTTGGGATAGCCCCCAGTATCAAACGAATCGGTTTCGATTATGTCATAACCCCGAGTAACATCGACGAGAGCTTGGGATACATCGACTGGAAAGAAAGCTCTTCCGTAGGCGGTAAGCCTATACCGCATTGGGTGTACTACCCCAAAAGCATAGAAACTCTCGAACCGCTTCTTACGTGTCTGAAAGCTTGGTTCGATCATTTCGTGGCCAGTGGATACTCCAAGGACAGGTCGATGACCGACGCCAAGGCCGAGATTCGAAGACAACATCTGGCGATGGGCGGCTCTTGGCGCGATGCTTGAACTCTCCCCCTCGCAGCTCTCGACCTTCGAGCTCTGCCCCCGAAAGTGGGCATGGTCGAAGATTGAGGGCTTGAGACTGCCTTCGAACGCGCAGGCGCAATTCGGCACTGACGTGCACGCGCATCTGGAGGAGTACCTCAGCAAGGGAACGCCCATCGACCTCACGAAGAAGACCGGTGAGGTAGCGCTCGCGATGCTCCCTTATGCGCCGGCCCCAGGGGAAGCAGCCATCGAGGAGTGGTTCTATCTCGACTTCTGGGGCCATCGCCTTCGGGGGAAGAAGGACGCCGAGCGGTTCGCGGTCGTATGGGATTGGAAGACCACGAGTGACTTGATGTGGGCGAAGACGCCCGAGACCTTGCGCGAGGATATTGCCGCGTGCGTCTACGCGTTGGACTCAATGCTCAAGTCGGGGCTCGACTATGCGCATCTTCGATGGGTCTATGCGCAAAGAAAGAAGCCGTTCAAGGTCCGGCCTGTTGACGTTACTTTAACGAAGGACGATATTGTTCCAACGCTTCGCCGCGTGAAGAAAATCGCGGATGAGATTGCGAACATTCCGTCAGGCGCTAGAGCTCTAGACCTCCCCTACGACGCGAACGCGTGTTCGGCGTACGGCGGGTGTCCGTACGTGGAGCTGTGCAACCTGACTCCCGAAGAGAAGATGAGGAGTGCCATGCATCAAGACTTGGAGGTTCAGAAACAGGCTTTTTTCGCTCATGCAGAGAAACTCAAGCAACAGAGCGGCGGCTTCGGTTACGCCGTGAATCCCCCAGTACAAGGACGACAACCCATGAATCAGCAGAACTTCGCTCCTCCCGGCTTCAACGGTAACGGCAACGGCGGCCCGCCCCAGGGAGGTTTCCAGCTCCCGCCGATGCAGCAGCCACAACAGCAGTTCCAGCAACCTCCGATGCAGCAGCAGGCTCCTCAACAGGCGCAGTTCCAACCTCCGATGCAGCAGCAGTTCCAGTCCTCTCAGATGCAGCAACAGCCGATGACCGTGAACGGGAATCCGGCCGTTCAGGGATGGCAGCCTCAGCAGCAACAGCAGGCGCAGTTCCAGGCCCCTGCGCAGCAGCAAGCACCCGCGCAGTTCCAAGCTCCTGGTCAAGAGGCGCCGAAGGGCAAGGGCGGCCGTCCGAAGGGCGCGAAGAACAAGGCCACGAACAACGGAGAAGCGTCTCACGCCGCTGCCTACAACCTGATCGCGCAGGGATTCGCGATGCTCGCTCATCTCTCTACGGAAGAAGAATCGGAAGGCTGATCAATGTTCGCCGCCGTTCCTTCCCCTTCCTTCGCGGTTCAGAACACACGAGAGCTTCAGCGAGTTCTTTCGCTTCCGCGTCGTGTGTGGACCGAGGAGGAAGGGGAGCGGCTTGCCGATGAGATGACGGAGCGGTTCAAGCGGCCACAAGGGACAATGCGCTTTTTTCCGATTCAAGCCGTCTCCCTCTTCGAGCTTTGGTTGAACGGTTCCCTGTTCGCGCCAGTCGCCACTGGAGCCGGCAAGACGCTGATCTCCCTCATGGCCCCGACCATCCTCATGGCTCGAAGGCCGCTGCTCTTCGTCCCCGCGAAGCTCGTCGAGAAGACGAAGCACGAGCAGTGCGAGCTCTCATGGCACTGGCCGATAGCGAATCACACCCGAATAGCCAGCTACGAGATGCTCTCCATCGACTACCGTCGTGAGCTACTCGAGGGATATCGACCGGACCTTATCGTGTGTGATGAAGTTCACAAATTACGCAACGCAGCGGCCGCGCGAACGAAGAAGTTCAAGGACTACCTCGAGAAGAATCCGACTCGCGTGCTCCTCACAACGGGGACCATTTCGAAGCGGTCGATCAAGGACTTCGCTCACTTCTTGAAGTGGGCACTCCACGAGCGCTCCCCCGTGCCCTTGCACTTCGGCGAGCTGAAAGAGTGGAGTGAAGCGCTCGACGACTTCGACGACATCTCAGGTCGTCAACGGCGCCGAGACATCGGCTATCTGCGCGTGTTCATGAACGAGGAGGAGCGCAACATACATCCCGAAGTCGACGGCGCGAGGAAGGCCTTCCGTCGTCGACTCGTCGAGACGTCCGGAGTCGTGGCCACGTCCGAGAACTTGATTGGAGCGTCGCTCACTCTCCAAGAGGTCACCCACGAGGTTTCGCAGGATACCGAGCTCGCCTTCAGGATCTTGAACGGCGACTCGACCTATCCAGGCTGGGAAACCCCCGACCGCATCCCCTTGTCGACTGGCTTGGAGGTCTACCGAATTGCTAGGGAGTTGTCGCTTGGGTTTTTTTACCGGTGGCAGCCTTACCCACCGAAAGAGTGGCTGGAGAAGCGTCGAACGTGGGCGCGGGCGTCGAGGTACATCCTCGGAAACAACCGTCGAAACTTGGACTCCGGCGCGATGGTCGTTCAGGCCGTGGAGCAAGGGATGTATCCCGAGGTCTACCTTTCAGACGGGACCATCATCGTCCCAAAGGTCGCCCTTCAGGAGTGGCGAGAGATTGAGCCCTCCTTCACGCCGAACAAGGTAGCCATCTGGCTCGGTCGGGAGTCCTTGGACTTCTGCGCGCGTTGGGCACATGAGGCACCAGGAATCGTATGGTGCGAGCACGTAGAGTTCGCAAAAGAGGTTGCCAAGTATGCTAACCTTAATTATTATGGTGCAGGGTCAGGGTTGAGGGCGATGCAGCATGACCCGAAGACGTCTTTCGTCGCGTCGCAGTCATCCCTAAACGAGGGGCTCAACCTTCAGGCGTGGTCGAGGAACCTGCTTACGAGCTTTCCGCCGAATGCGCTTCAAACAGAGCAAATCCTCGCGCGAACGCACAGGACCGGACAGCGAGAAGAAGAAGTCACTTTCGACGTGCTGGTGAACTCCGCAGCGCAGTTTCAAGCGTACGAAAACGCCGTCGGAAACGCGAGGTATCAAGAGAATCTCACAGGGCAGAAACAGAAGATCCTCTATGCGGATAGGTTGATGCCGACATGGGGGGACTTGGCGAAACGACAAGGAGAGAGGTGGAGATAATGACACAAGGTTGGAATCCGTTTGCTGGTGCGAGTCTTGTCCCTCCGCAAGGGCAGAGCGGAATCAAGATCATCCACAACGCGCCGCTCGGCCATACGGCTTCGAGTGACGTGAAGATCGAGCGTTGCGTGCTTCAGCAGTCCCAAGCGAACAACGGCTCCGGGTTGATGTACATCGTCGAATACGAGATCTTGGAGTCGACCTCTCACGAGGACCCGCCGGGGGCTCCTCGTTCGTGGAATCAGAAACGAGCGAACGAGCAGCAAGGCCTCGGATCGGTGAGAGCGTTCATCAACGCCATCCTCGGCATCACGCACGACCAAAACGAGCAGCTACGCCTCGGCGCGATGGTCGACCAGTTGATGCTCTACTCGACGGCCGCGGAGAACCCGTTTCGTGGGTACTACGTCCACGTGGACAACGTGATCAAACAGACGGTTCGAGGAGGGCATCGGTTCAATCAGCACAGCTTCTCGCCTTTCGATTATGTGCGTCGAGGAGCGCAGTTCCCGAACTTCGATCACATCTTCCAGGTTGCTGCCAACTACCGTGGAGCGCCACCGCCGGCGCCTGTCGTGGCTCCTAGCTACGGTCCTCCGGCGCAAGGCTACGGGGCGCCTCAGCAACAACCCATGCAGCAGAGCTACGGTCCTCCTCAACAGACTGGTGGCTTCGCGCCGCAAGGACAGCCTGCTTACGGTCCGCCCCAACAGACTGGCCAGATTGCTCCGCCCCAAGGCTCGCCTTTCGGAGGCTGGCGCCGATGAACAAGCGCATCGACGGGCAGAGGGCTCACTACGAAGCTCGGATGATTGAGCTCGAGGTCTCCATCGAGAACAAGCTCGCCGAGATTGCGCGTCTGACGCACGGGCTAGAAGCGGCGAGGGATGAGCTCTCGCGCATCAAGAAGGAATTTGGAAAGTGATATGGGACGTGTCTCATAAGGCCGACATCAACGGATGTCGATTAGCTGATGGGCACTATTCTCGTCGCAGCGTGGGTGCGCCGCAATTCATGCCGCCAGGTCAGACGCTTGTGTTGATCTGTGACGGAGCGGTGTTCGGCTGGTGGAGACCTCATCCTAAGTCAGGGCTCAAGAGCATGAACGGATTGGACGGTTGGACATGCTCTATTTTTCGAAACGTCTCTTCGATTCAGTCGTCTGCACTTATTCTCGAAGCTGAGTCGATACTGGCTAACAAGCACGAATGCGGTCCGCACGGAATGTTGACGTATGTGTGGGATTCCAAAGTGAGATCTGCCAACCCCGGTTACTGTTTCAAATGTGCAGGTTGGCACATCGCCGGCAGATGTATCGAGTGTGCGAGCGTTAGACCACGAAGTGCTGATAAGCGAAAGACGCTTTTACACAAGTCGTTCTCTTTAGCCGGTCAACTTCCGGAGTCAGTATGATCGGCTTCGACTCGGAAACGGAACTCATCGCACCGGGGCTTCGTGCTCCGCCACTCGTGTGCGTGTCGTCTTGGTATGAAGACCAAAACGGCGCCTCGTGCAGTCTCTTGCACGCGAACGAGAGCGAAGACTTCGTGGCCGATGTCCTCGAGAGGCGATACCCCATCATCGCCCACAACGCGGCGTTCGACATGTCGGTGCAAGCCGCGAAGGAGCCTTGGTTCCTTCCCAAGATCTTCGCGGCCTATGAGGCTGGCGCAATCATCTGCACGATGGTGCGACAGAAGCTCATCGACATCGCGAACGGGTGCCTCCGAGCTTTCGTTCGCGATGGGGAGAAGACGGTTCGTATCGGTTACTCGCTCGCCGAAACCACGAAGCGGCTACTCGGTGAGCACGTTGAGAAGGAGGACACGTGGAGGCTTCGGTACGGTGAGCTCAAGCCGTATCCGATTACGTGGTGGCCCGAAGACGCGAAGTCGTATGCGTTGAATGACGCGAGGCTTCCCCTCCACGTGTGGCGAGTGCAGGAGCAGCAACAGAAGTACCTCGTCGATCAGGAGCGGCAGTTCCGGGCGTCGTTTTGGCTCACGCTCCTCTCGGCGTGGGGATTTCACACCGACGCTCAGAAGGTTCGAGAGCTGGCCGACGTAGCCGCTTCGGAGCAGAGGTCCTTGATTGATCTGCTTGTCCGGGAGGGCCTTCTTCGCGCCCCACGCCCGCTCAAATCGGGGCCGCGAAAGGGCGAGTTCACCGAGCCGACCCGCGACACGAAGGCCGCAGAGGCGAGAATGCGCGCCGCATACGCGAAAAAGGACGCCGATAGGGCAAGAGCTCACGCGGAATACGAAGCCGCAATCGCGTCCAATCCGAACGATCCGAGGTTCTACTTTCCAGAACATGTGCGAGAGGAGAAACCCTCTAGTCCGTGCCCTCTTACCCCGACCGGGAAACCTCAGCTCGACGACGAAGCATGCAAAGAATCGGGAGACCCGGTTCTCCAAGCGTACGGGCGTTATTCGAAGCTTTCGAAGCGTATCTCGACAGACATCCCGATGCTCGAGAGCGGGATTCGGTTTCCGATACAAGCTCGTTACGACGAACTCAAAGAGAACGGCCGCACGGGAACGAGTGATCCCAACGTTCAGAACTGGCCCCGCGAGCAAGGCAAGGATCATCCGAAGTCTGGGCCTACCGTCCGTGAGTGCGTGGTCCCGCGTACGGGCTTCCTCTTCGGCGCTGCGGACTATTCGCAGATAGAGCTCCGCACGCTCGCGCAGGTCTGCATCAAGCTCGTGGGCTACTCGAAGCTCGGGGATGCCTTGAATGCCGACCGAGATCCTCACCTCGAGGTAGGCGCTCGTCTCTTGGGCATTTCGTATGAGGAAGGCGTTCGGCGCAAGAAGGAGGGCGACAAGGCCATCAAGGACGCGAGGCAGAACGCGAAACCCATCAACTTCGGCTTCCCAGGAGGCATGGGGGCCGAGAACTGGTGTGAGCTCGCGAAGCGTGATTACGGCCTCGTGTTCACCATCGAAGAAGGTCGGATGTTCAAAGAGGTCTGGATGCAAACGTATCCCGAGATGCGCGAGTATCTCTCGCTTATCGGTCGCATCACGGAGGGCGGTCACGCGCAGGTGGAGCAGCTCTTCTCGGGCCGCATTCGCGGGGGCCTCGGGTACTGTGACGCCGCGAACACGTTCTTCTCAGGTCTCGCAGCCGACATCGCGAAGTCCGCTGGGTGGCTCATCACGAAGGCCTGCTACGTCGACACGAGCTCGGTGTTGTGGGGTTCTAGGCCGTGCATCTTCTCGCACGATGAGTTCATCGTCGAGGTGCCCGAGTGGAAGGCGCACGACTGCGCGGAAGAGATCGGGAGATTGATGGTCGCGGGAGGACAGCCTTGGCTCCCCGATGTGGTGTGCAAGGCAGAGCCTCTCTTGATGTCGGTGTGGAGTAAAGACGCGGAGACGAAACGGGACGCGAGCGGTCGTCTCATTCCCTGGAGTCCTTGATGATCCTCTCCTTCGATCCTGGTGTCTGCACGGGCTGGGCAGCGGTGGAGTACGACGTGCTTATCGCATGCGGGGTAATCGAATGGCGAGGTTTCGAGTTCACACCCTACCTCGGGTTCGTGGCGCGACTCTGGAGACACTTGCTCGTGATCGAGAAGCCTCAGGTCTACACCACGCGACTTCAGAAGGGCTCGCAGGAGGACATCGTCGATACAGCCGTTCGAGCCGGCATGATTGCCTCGTGGGCCCGAAACATGACCATCGGTTCCACACGAACACTCTTCCCCTCCCCGGCGGACTGGAAGGGGCAGACCCCGAAGAAGATTCATAACCAACGCGTCCTTGGCGACCTGACTCCCGGGGAGCGGTCGCTCATTCCGAAGTTGCCGGAGAGGAAACTACACAACTGCGTCGATGCAATCGGCCTAGCGAAATGGGCGGCGAGACAATGAGTGACCTGACCTTTTGGAGCTCTCATGAAGTGGTTGGCAGGCGACCTGAGAACATTACGATTCGACAAGAGCGAGCGTTGCAAGTCATCGGCTTGATGATCTGTCGCATCGTGACCTCGGGCCCCCCGCCGTTCGACCTTTCGCGCTCGTTGTTCGTGGCCGGTGTGTTCGACCATACCCCGCCTCTCGACGACCCAACGGTCATCGAGATGCACCCCGGAGGCGTTGGAGGTCTTCTCACCGGGCCTGGCTACACGTTCGCGATCATGAGCGAGCCTCTTGTTCATTCGTACCTGGAGGAAGTTGAAAAGGACGAGCCGGAGAACGCGCGCTTCATCGAAGACGCGTGGAGGTCGAACTTCGGCAAGAAAAACAGGTTCACAGTCATCGCTCATGACCTCGTGGACCAAGACTTTTGGGTGACCGCCGTTTTGATAGGTGATCAATGATCGACACGTATCGTCGACTCTTGAAGGCGTGGCTCCGGGACAAGGACACGCTTGAAAAGCATCGCCTCGAACTTCGTCAGAAGGAACTCGAGGCCGTGTGGTGGAAGCTCTCGTCGGCGGAGCGCGAAACGATGAGCAAAGAAATCAAGCAGCTCGAACGGCAACACGTTCGCGAGGTCGTGAACGTAGGAGACAGCGCCGTCGAGGTCTACAGAAGGAGGAAGGTTTCATGACGACTCAGACGAACGGATACAGAAACACGGTCAAGGACACGGGGTCCCAAGGTCGCAAGGACCTCTTGAACTTCGACCCTGATGACTTGGAGCTCATCGAGGACCCGAACCACATTCTCTTCGACCCGCGGGTGCACCTGCCCGTTGACGAGGGCTTCGTCGAGAGCATCTCGAAGGGCATCTCGACGCCTATTCGCGTCCGGCGGAACGGCGACAAGATGCAAGTTGTCGTCGGTCGTCAGCGCGTGAAGGCTGCTCGCATCGCGAAGAAGCGCGGCGTGGAGATTCTCGTCCCCGCGTGGGTCGTGCGCGGAACGGATGCCGAGCTCTACGACATGATCGTGGAGGAGAATGAGCAGCGCGAAGACACGCCCCCGACGATGCGCGCCTTGCAAGCTCAGAAGCTTCTCAACCTCGGGCGTTCGGAGGAAGAGGTCGCGAAGCGGTTCCGGGTCGGGTCGATCAAGAACATCCTCGCTATTCTAGACCTTCACCCCGAGGTCCAGAAAGCCGTGGACGAGAAGGCGTTCTCGGCCAGTCTCGCGGCCGTTGAGCTCGTGAAGCTCCCTCGCGAGGAACAGGTCGAGGAGATGAACAAGCTTCTCGCGAGTGGCGTCAAAGGAGAGATCGCGAAGGAGACACTTCGCCGGGTCGCTCAAGAGCGTGGGAAGGTTGAAGGCGCGAAGAGCTCGAAGCGCAAGGTCGCGCCGAAGAGCGATGAGCCCATCGCGCGCATGCGCACTCGTCTTGCCGTCGAGGCCGCCATCGCGAACCTGAAGGATGCCCCGGCAACGAAGACGATCATCGCGGTTCGTGCGGTGCTGCGTTGGGTCACCGGTCACGACCGCGCGTTCAATCAATGCCCCGACTTGGGGAAGACTCTTCGAGGCGAGACAACGTGACTTTCAAAGAGTGGGCAGATCGAGAGATCGCCGCGCGTGACTTCCCATCACGCGAGGCCCTGTGGCGGGAGATGCACCCCCAGACGGGCGTCTCGAAGGTCACGCTCGAGAAGGCGTATGCGGGAGGGAAGCTCGGTCGTTGGAAGAAAGCGACAGCTATCTCGAAGTACACCGGCGGAGTCGTGACGGAAAAGGAGTTGTGCGGAGCATGAAAATCTATGTCGCATCGGCCTTCTCGGATTACGAGCGCACCCGTAGCGTTCAGGATATCGCCAAGTTTCGCGGCCACGAGATAACCTGCGATTGGACGCAAGAGGTCGGCAAGTTTGAAAGCGACGCTGCGGTTCCTCTCGACTTCGCGCGGCAAGCTGCGAGGAACGGCTTTCTCGGAGTCGTCGAGGCCGATGTCGTAATCGTCCTTTCACCGGACGCGAACAAGAAAGAGATCGGTTGCGGGATGTGGGTCGAGCTCGGAATCGCGCTAGGAAACGGCATCCCGGTAGTGATCTCGGGAGGCCAGCGCACCCGCACCATCTTCACGCGACTCGAAGGGGTGACGCTGGTGGCGTACGACACGAATGCCGTGGATGCCGCGGAAGCCGTCTACGACCGCGACACGAAGAGAATCGACGCAGCTCTCGAGAGCGCCGCGAAGAAGGTCGGGACGAGCGATGCCGTCAATCACCCGGCGCATTACAACACCCATCCAAGTGGCGTGGAGTGCATCGATATCGTTGAGCATTTCGGGTTCTGCATCGGCAACGCGATCAAGTACGCGTGGCGCGCAGGCTTGAAGACTGAGAGCCCGCTCGAAGACCTCAGGAAAGGGCGTTGGTATCTCGACCGAGAGATCTCGAGACTGGAGAAGGAGTGATGGACTACGCCGACGAAATCACCCGCCTCAAGCGTCGCGTTGACGACCTCCTCGAGCACAACACGAAGCTTCGTCTTGAGCTTCGCGAGACGGACCGGAAGCGCATGGTTCGTGAGTTTCATGCGAAGTTCAATCAAGAGATCGGCACGGTCCCGAGCGCCTCTGATGAGAAGCTCATGCGCTTTCGCCTGTCCTTGATCTTCGAGGAGTTCATCGAGCTGTTGGACGCGTCCATCGACTCGCCACACGAGGAGCCTTGGACTCGGTTCCGCATCATCGAGTCGCTTCTCTATCTCGTCGACAAGGGCAAGATCAAGGTCGACCTCCCGCGCTTCATCGACGGCATCGTGGACCTTGGTTACGTGCTCGAGGGTACATGCGTGAGCCTGGGCGTGAACTCGACGCCTGTGTGGCAAGAGGTGCAGCGCGCGAACATGTCGAAGGGCGGCGACGGCAAGAGTCAGAAGCCGACCAAGCCCGAAGGGTGGACTCCGCCGGACGTCGAAGGGGAGCTCAAGAGGCAAGGGTGGCGGAATGGCTAACGAACTTCGATGCCCTCGCCAAGGATGCGGGTCGCGACCTCCGGTTCCGGCGCACTACGCACCGGGCGAGATGTTCTGCCCGGAATGCGGAACGTTCATTGCGAAGCCTGCACCTAAGCCGTTTAGCGGCGGCATGGACCCAAAGACCTGGAAAGGGCTTTGATCGTGAAACCTCTTCGACCATTTTTCCACTACTACGGCGCGAAGTGGTCGAAGGCGAAGTCATACCCAGAACCTATGTACCCGAACTTGGTGGAAGCCTTCGCGGGGTCCGCCGGATACGCGTTGCGACATTGGGACAGGCAGGTTTGGCTCGTAGAGAAAGATCCCGTCCTTATAGGGGTGTGGGATTACCTCCTTCGAGTGTCGGAGAGCGAGATCATGAGCCTGCCACTGTTCACCCCTGGCGGCCCCTACGAAGTAGACGCGTTAGGGCCTCTGCCACAAGAGGCCAAGGACTTGATAGGTTTTTGGGTCGTCGTGGCGGTGTCCTCGCCCGGGAAGAAGTGCGGTGGGTGGATGCAACGAAAGCTGGAACTGCCTCAAGGTACCGACGGAACGGCGTGGGGGGATACCTTTTGGAGCGCTCGAATGCGCGAGCGCATCGCTTCTCAGCTATCGAGCATTCGGCACTGGAGACTCTACGCCGGGTCCTACGAAGACTGGACGACGGACGGCCCCGCGACGTGGTTCGTGGATCCACCCTACCAAAAGATGGGGAAGCACTACAAGTGCCACGACATCGATTACGGACACCTGGCCGCGTGGTGTCAGGCTCGGCAAGGACAGGTCATCGTGTGCGAAACCTTCGGAGCTGACTGGCTACCGTTTAGATCTTTGGGCATGCACAAGAGCACGAAAGGAAAAAACCATGAAGCCATCTGGACGAAATAAAGAAGACGACGGTTCAGTTCGATACGTGGTCCCCTACGGGGAAAGAATCACCGAGGTGGTCGTTATGCCGGCGTCGGCGGAAGGTTGTGAATCCTCTCCGTTCGAGGCCAAGTGTCCGATTTGCGATGACATGTTCGGTCTTCAATGGAGACTTCAGGGCTCGACGCTCAGAAACCAGCCACGATGCGGTAGCTGCCGCAGGCTGCCCCCGAAGGCCGAACGAATGAAACAGCAGCAGGCTCTTTCGAATCGGCATATCGTCGACGCTTTTCGACTTAAGTCCGAAGTCGATAGAGCGGTCATTTTGCGCGAGCTTTTGAGCATGGGTCTGGCGTGACTCGTGAGCTCCCTCGTGCCGCGTGGCGCAAGATCGTCTCCGAAAACCCGCTCATGCTCGCGTGCGGACACGAGGCGCACTTGATGTTTCGAGGCCTACGAACCGTCGGTCACGAGGTAGTGTGCGTCGCGTGCTCGCCGAAGGTCGGCGCGGAGATTATGCAGGACGCCGAACAGCAGACGCATCCCGTACTCTTCGACGTGGCCGTCACGTACGACAAGGCCGGCAACCCTCGCGAGGGGGCTCCCGTTCCCGGTCGCGCCTTGAAGTGTTCGCAGTGCGGCGGGTTCCCCGAGAACGGCGAAGCTATCGCCGGGAAAGAGCACTACTTCTTCTGCTCGCGCGCGTGTTTTGAAGGCTATCAACTCCCCGAGGAGGCTCCCGTGTCCCAAGCTCTCGTCCCTCACGTCGATCTCAACATCATTCGCTCGGCCGTCGAGGCGAAGCGACCGGAGCTCACGCAAGCGACGCAAGAGAGCTCCTACGCGCTCCAAGAGGTTCGCAAGACCCAAATCACGTGCCCCGAAGTTCTCGATTGGGCCTCGGGCACGACCAAGTTCGCGAAGGACTGGATTGACTACCTCGACGGGGAACGCGAGAAGTTAACGAAGCCTCTGAACGAGGAGAAGCGCGCCGTCGACGATGCGTTCATGCCGGCCATCAAGAACTGGCGTGCCGTTGAGGCTGACCTCAAGTCGAAGATGGGCGCTTACTACCTCGCGCAACGCCAAGCGCAAGAACAAGCCATGCGCCAGAGTGCGCAGGTCTATCAGCAAGGCGGCATCCCGGTCGAACCTATCCCGGTGGTCGTTCAAGCGGAAGGCGTGGGCGTGCGCGAGCTATGGGACTTCGAGATTACGAACCCGGTTCTCGTCCCGAGGGAGCTCTGCTCGCCGGACCCGGAGAAGATTGAGCTCCGCAGACAGGTCACGATGGCGGATTCGAACGAGCCCCCGAACATCCCCGGGGTGAGGTTCTTCAAGACGGCGCAGGTCGCGGTGAGGAGGAAGTGATGAAGCGCATCAATCGAACCGTGTCCGACGAGGAGTTCGAGAAGATCCTCCAACTCTGTGTTCGCCTCGTGAACGAAGCCGGCCACGATGACTACGGCCTCTCGGCTTTGAGCATGGCCTTCATCTCCTTAGCGCACTTCTGCGGCCTAGAGGACGACGACATCCGCGAATGGATCGATGACCAGCTCGAACAGTGCGGCAGAGACATCGACCACTTGGTTCGATCCGAAAAGAAGGACCTCCCATCATGAACGACGACATCGCGAAGGTCGCGTGCAGGATCGCTAATCTGTGGCAGCAGCAACGTCTCGACAGAGACTTGATCAAGAGACTCGACTCTCGCCTCGTGCGAGACCTCGACATGCTCGAGGAGGTAACGAGAGGCGACGAACGGCGATGCGTCTGTCTCGCCGGCAAGCTCGGAAGCGTCCACGATAACCAGTGCCCCGCGAAGGTGACCCCATGAAACTACTCTGGCTCGATCTCGAAACAACAGGCCTCGACCCGAACAAGCACAAGATCCTGGAGGTCGTATGTGGCCTCCGAAGATAGAGGCGATCGAGCACGAACGGCAACTTGCCGAAGAATGTGAACGAGTGAACCGAGAGCTTGAGAAGCGACGATCGATTGAGCAAAGGGATGCTCTTCGTCTCGAGTTTTTCAAGGCCGCGCTCCAAGGTGGCTCATTCATAGTCGAAACGAAGGAGCAGGCGAGGCAGGTTGCCGAAAGCGCCATGTGCGTTGCCGATGCTGCTGTCGAGGTTTGGTGCAAGAGGGAGCAGAAATGAACAAGTGCCGAATCTGGCTCAACAGAGCCGTGAACGTCGGGCCTCATTGGACGCCTTACGAGCACCCTCACGGGATCGAGGTCTTTTACGAAGACTGCCTCGGGATGATGTTGCCGAAGTTCTACTGGCCATCGGACGGGACCTTGCCAGTCTCGTATCAAATTCCCCCGGAAGCCATCGAGAAGGTTCAAGTCGACGAGGAGGTCGCGGCGCGATGGGAGTTCTTGCTCGCCACCGCAGAGGCCGAGGAGAGCGCAGACGAGGATGCTCCCGACACGGAGCGCTCGTGGCAGCCGTGCGAGTCGAGTGTTCAAGACCTTATCGGGAACGACTACGAATTCGTCGGCGAGTATCCGCCGGACATTGACGAAGCTCTCTCGAGAGCGGGGAGGTTGTACTGATGAATCCGATACTGAGACTCGCGTTGTTCTTCGCCGTTGGAGTCGCCCTCGGCGTCTCGTTCGAGATGTACCGCCGGATGAAGAGGGAGGAATGATGCCTTCCCTGACTCCGTGTTTGCCGTCAGGGAACATCTTCTATCAAAGCTCGATGCTGTATTGGGCAAGACTCCGCGGGCTGTTCAAACCGATACATAGAGGCCTTCTCGGGAAGCTTTCTCGTGTAAGTCCTCGTCGCATGAGGAAGCAGGAAGCTCGCGCCGTGCGAGAATATCGCATCGCCGAGGTCCGCTACGCCGGCCGTCACGACCGGTGGACGAGCCCGTGACCTTCTTCGAGTCCTTCCTCGTCGGCGCGGCTCGATATGCGCTCCCATCCCCGCACGCGGTCGAGTTCTTGGTCATGGCTGAGGATTACGAGCGCCGTCGTTTTCGGCTCAGGGTCATTCGAGCGGCCTACCCGGCGCTCTTCATGCAGTCCTTTATTGTCCTCCATACAAATCGAACTTCGAAGAGTTGACTCGTCTCTCGTCGATGAGTAAGCTCATCTTACTGAGGTCACCCGAACGAAAAAGGAGCCCATCCCCATGATTCAAGCCCCCTGGAACCCGCATCGTGCGGCGGCCCACCTGTTCATGATGATTGCCGAAACCATCGACGTCGACGCAGGAGAGCCGCCCGTTCGTGCCTACACGATCGCGACCGTGCTCCTCGACGCCGCGTCCGACTTCTTCCTCGACGAGCCAAACTTTCGTCGAGTCCTGATGTCGGCGCTCGACCTCGACAAGGACGACATCGACGACCACTGCCGCGCGGTCCGTCATGGGACGCCCATCTCGATGCTTCCGAACGAAGCCGCCGCTCAAGACGCTCTCGAGATCTCGCAGCAAGCTCACGCCTTGCACCTGCGCTTGATTCGAGCCAACCGGGCCTTGAAGGACAGCCTTCTGAAGCGTCTCTACTCGAACGACGAAGACCGCAACACGCTCGACATGAGCGAAGAGCGCAACACCCTCGAGTCGGAGTCCGAAGTCGGCTCCCGGAGAATGCGTCGTGGGTGATAGCAACTATCCCCCGGCCGGTATGTCGTACTTCGCCGAGCTTGCGGCTCGGTATCTGATCGCTCGTGGATACGTCGTTCGCGTCGTAGAGACGGAGAAGGCGGTCGACAAGTACGTCTCAGAGCACGTCGACAAGGTCGAGAGGGCCCTCGAAGAAAAGCGAGAGGAGTGCTTGCGATGGGAAAAACGTTTCCGGCTCCTCGAGAAAGCTCTCGCCCGTGCCGAAGCTCGCATTTCAGAGTCCGAAGAAGGAAAGGGGGCCGCATGATTCATTGGTTTCAGTGGTTCGTCTTCGCGGTCTTCGTCGCCCTCACGGCCTTCGTCGTGCTGCCTCCGATGGCTCCGCCGATCGTGGTCTGCCTGAGCGTGTTCATCGACGCGCTCTTGTTCGGGGTCGCCATTCAGCCGACCGTGCGAAGGTGGGGAGATGATGAATAGAAAGCAAAAGCGGTTCAACTTAGCGGTGAGCGCGACCGAGGAAGTGATCGAGGAGATCGATCGTCTCGTCGCGCTCTCGCCAGTGGACACGAGCCGAAGCGGGGTAGCGCTCGCAGCCATCAAGGCGGGGCTGCCAGTTGTCGAAAAACAGTTCACCGCGACGAGGAAGAAATGACACGCGAAAACCTATTCGAAGCCGCCAAGCGCTGGTCGAAAGCCTTGCGCGACTCGTGCTCGGGGCCTCTCTTGGTGGCGCGTGAGTTCGTGGCCATCGCGGAGAGATGGGACACGTTCCCATCGTCCGAAACCAAGAACATGGACGCGTCGCAGTGGGGTCACGCCCATCTCGGAGGGCAATACATCAAGTGGTTCGAAATCCGCGCGGCCGTAGCGAACCGAATCATGGCCAGGGGCGGGGACGCGATTACGTCGTGGGATCATATAACGGCCGTGTGGTGTGCGAGGTTCGAGACGGACCATGAGTTCAAGAAGATGTGTGACCTCCTCACGGCTGAGAGGAAGACGACGGGGAAGATCCCCTCGAAACCTACGGCGATGCGTCTTGCTCGTGATGCGGGTCTGATTGCGAAGCGCCAGCCTCGGGTGCCGCACGTCGCGGACTGCGCACGATGTCAGAAGCTCGAGAAGTTCATCTTGGCAAATGGGTTGAAGGTTCCGAAGTGAGCTAGTGCGTGCGAACGAATGTGACGGGTAGCGATCGAGCAGATGCTAATGCGATCGGGCGTGATCGAGCAGTACGAACCGAACGAATACGAGAGAGGCGGATCGAGCGCAATCCCGAGAGCGAAAGCGACGGATACAAGAGCGGGCAACAGATGGCGAACGGAATGCGACCTGAGGGGATCAAGCAAAGTCATGTGAACGAATGCGAGAGAGAAGGATCGAGCAAGCTGGCCGAAACGAAACGTGATCATGATAGATCGAGCAATTCAGCGTGAACGAATGTAACACGCCTTGATCGAGCAGTGTGCCGCGAGCGAATGCGAGAGTGGATGATCGAGCAGATGGAGGAGAACGAACGTAACAAAGCACAATCGAGCAATCCAGGCCGAACGAATGTGAAAGACGAAGATCGAGCAAAGCTTCGCGAACGAACGTAAGAGTAAGTGATCGAATTAAAGGAGGTCAAAATGACCAAACTGGCTGATGACGTGCAGATGATCCTCAATGAGCACCCTCACACCCCGCCCGGAGACCTTGGCAAGATCGCGAAGAGAGCCCGCGGCAAGAAAGCGAAGGCCCCCGCTTCACAAGATACTCGATCCGAGCTCCGGAAGGCCGTCGACCAGCACAAGGTCATGACCCGGCTCGCGGTCTCGGTCGTCCACCCCACGAAGGATCGAAAGTTCAAGGACCCGAACGCTCCCGGAGGCGTGCGCATCGTCAAGTCGCAGGTGCCCGATGAGATCAAGGTGCAAGCCAACATGCTCGCGAAGTCCTACCGCGAGAAGGCCACGGGTCTCAAGTCGGTCATGACGCGCGAGCTCAACGAGGTCCCCGTCTATACACACTTCCTCTCTGAGGTGTACGGCTGCGGCCCGGTCGTGTCGGCTTACCTCGTCTCCCACGTTCGATTCGGCCCGACCGAGAACCCCGAGGAGCGCTGGTGCGAGAAGCCTTCCCAACTCACGCGCTTCTGCGGCATGGCTGTTATTGGTGGTCGCCTCGAACGCCCCACGCGTGGGGTCAAGCTTGGGTACGTCGCGGTTCTTCGGACGAACCTCTTCCAGCTCTTCTCGGCGATGATGAAGAACGCCTCGAAGTTCACGGTATGCGATGAGCACCGAAAGGTTCGCCCCGAGAAGGGCGCGACGCAGGAAGAGAAAGCCGAGTACCGAGCGACGACACTCGCGTGCCCGGATTGCGCCGCGACGGCTTTTCCGTTCGGCGTCACGACCAAGTACCTCGACATCTGGATGGGCGTGAAGCACCGCGAGCTCTCCTCTGAACGGTACCGCGCGGAAACGAACGAATACCGAGATCAGGAGGGGAACTGGCACAAGGGCGGCCGGAAGCGGGCGCACTCGAAGGGCTGGCATAAGGCCGCGAGCGTGTTTCTCGAGGACCTCTACATCATCGGCCGCGCGGCGGCAGGGCTCCCTGTGTGGCCGAGTTACTACGCGGCGAAGCTTGGCTACGAGCACGGTGGCAAGGTCCTTACTCCGAAGCCAGGCGTCAACGTCCCGAAGCACCTCACGCTGGAGGAGGCTCTTGAACTCGTGGGCGACGTGGGTCCGCGTCCGGCGAGTGCGCCCATCGAGGAGATCGAGCTCGACGCCACGGAGGAGGGCATCGACGAGATCGAAGCCGAGGCCATCGCGGCGGAGGAGTGAGGGAAGAGTAGGGCGAGCAGGAAGGAGCGAAAGCGGAGGAAGGTGAGCGGGCGAGAGCAACTGAGCGAATGCGCCGGAAGTGGAGCGGGCGAGGAGCGCGGGGCGAATGCGACGAAAACGGAGCGGGCGAATGTAGAGCGGGCGAGAGCCATCGAGCGAAAGCGAGCCACGCTGAGCGGGCGAGAGCCATCGAGCGAAAGCGAATGGCGCTGAGCGGGTGAAGTGGTCAGAGCGAAAGCAATCGAAGAAGCGGGCGAACCGGGGAGAGCGAAAGCGACAAAACGGGAGCGGGCGACGTCCAGGAAGCGAATGCGCAGCGATGGAAGCGGGCGAAAGTGAGAAAGCAAATGCATGGCTGGATGAGCGGGTGATTTCGAACGAGCGAAAGCGGTCGGAGCGGAGCGGGCGACTAATCCTGAGCGAAAGCGGTCGGAGCGGAGCGGGCGGCGTGTGAGGGAGCGAAAAGCGCAGACGAGAGAGCGGGCGAAGGATGAAGAGCGAAAGCGACGAAATCGAGAGCGGGCGAGTGCACCAAAGCGAAAGCGAAAGAAGTTGAGCGAACCTTTATGAAACACATCGAATTTATCATCAAGACAGCCGACACCTTGATCATGGTCCTGACCCGGGAGACCTTGCGCCTGGCTCAAGAGCGCGACGCGGCCGTCAAGGCGCGAGATGAGCTGCTCGAGAAGGTCGGGGTCCTCGAATCGCAACTTCGTCGTGAGGAAGCGAAGGACCCTGAATGGGGCGCCGAGTCGGCGCTTCTCACTCGAGCCCAGTTCGTCAAGCAACTGACCGAAGAGCTATCGAAGTGCGGATGCGAGCTCCGATCGGCAACTCTCGGTCGATACAAAGCTTGCTACTCCTGGATCGTCGTCGTCTCGTATCGGAAAGTCCTCCACGATCAACAAGTGGTCCTCCCTGCCGACATGCGAGACCCGTACTGTACCGAAGCGTTGAGGATGGTCACCTCGACGGTGTTCACGACCGCGAAGGAGGCGAGCGAAAGGGTGACAGGCCCCGGCCCCGCGATATACAACCGAGCGAGCTTCAAGGAGCGTCTCGCCTCTCGCTTGAACAACCCGGAGCGCGAGATCATCGACGTCTCCCTGAGCGCTAACGTTAACGAGAGGTACGTTTGGGTTGTCGTCGTTAGAACGAAAGGCGTTCTCGGTGAGATTCGTGAGATTCGTGTTGAAATTCCGAACGACGTACCCGTGTACGGTGAAGAGGCCTTCGACTTCGTGCTGAGGCGCGTGGTCGAGCGAACTCGGGGGCGCGTCATCAGGGCACGAGCCCGGAAAGCCTCGGATACATGTAGGTGAACGTATTCTTCAATGATTTCGCATACTTAGCTACTTTGGTGATAAGTACGCTTATTATCTTGCAGGTTATCGGGCAGGAGTTAGGGTTTTAGAATGGGAGATCGAGAGCACTGCTGGTTCGACCTCAGAAGGGACGTGGCCCAGGTCTTCACCGAGCTGTCGTACGCGTCTCAAGACGCGTTCGAGGCTCTATACAGAGAGACCGCCGCGCCCGCAGAGAGGGTGACCCGCAAGGGGAAGCGTTACGAAGGAGGATCTATGACTTTCAAACAAGCCCGCGAGGCGCATCTGGCCTACCTGCAAGCGCACGGCTGGGCCATTCAGACGAAGAGCGCCAAGGCCCCGTGGAAGCCGCTCAAGCAGCCTCGCGCCATTCATCCGAACGAGCGCTTGGTCCTGCACTTCCATACGCAGGCCGTTTACTACTCGCACAGCGCCCAAGACGAGGGTCACTCCTTGGTCTCGGACATGCGAGCCGTCACCCCGGCGCAGCTCGATGAGATGGCGAGGCGGATGTGAGCCTTACCTTCGAAGACGCCCTGAAGATCGTTAGAGGAGAGACCGCGATGCGGGTTTGAAGATCTTCTCGACGCCCTCGTCGAAGCGGGACTCTATGAGTTTTGAAGACGCGCGATGGGAAGCCAATCAAGTTGGCTCGTGCGTCATTATCCCGGTGAGCGAATGACCTCTCAGAAGCTCGTCAAGTACGTGAGGAAGCCGAAGAAGCCGGCTACCGTCGCCGAAATCGCTGACAAGATGCGGGGGATCGGACCGCTGCCGAGCGTCCTGGCGACGACCGAGCCAAACATCCGCATCCACGCGAACCCCGCGCTCGCTTACATCGAAGGTCTTCGCCCGGGCCCCTCGCAGCGCACCATGCGCACACAGCTGAAAGCCATCGCCGAGTTCTTCTCGTCTGATAGCTTCGAGACCTTCCCCTGGTGGACTCTCACGAACACGGACGTCTCCGCGCTCGTTGGCTCCCTCAAGCGTTTGAAGCCGGAGACGGCGAACCTCCGCATCTACGCCCTGCGCGGGGTCCTGAAGAAGTGCGCTCTCATCGTCGACGAGCAGGGAGTCCCCCTCCTAACTTTCGACGCGTTGATGCGAGTTCGCCCGGAGGCGATCAAAGGCTCCAGCGTGCGCAAAGGCCGAGCCCTCTCCGAAGAGGAGATTCAAGACCTTTTCGCGGTCTGCGCCAAGAGTCAGTTCGCAGTCCGGGACAAAGCCATGCTTGCCCTTCTCTATGGCTGCGGCCTTCGACGATCGGAGTTGGCCACGGCCTCTTTCGTGGGCTACCGAGACGGCCAGCTCCGCGTCCTTCGAAAGGGTGGATACGAGGAGGATGTTCCCGTTCCGCCGGGTGCGCGAGAGCATGTCGAGGCCTGGATCAAGTCCCGAGGGACTGAAGAGGGCCCGCTTCTTTGGATGTCGGCTTCGAGCATCTACGAGCGCTTGAAGATGCTCGTCAAGCTCGCTGGGGGCGAAAAGGCAGCTCCTCACGACTTGAGACGAACGTACATCACGAAGCTCATCGATGACGGGGAAGACCTCTTTACGGTGGCGCGTCTTGCAGGGCACAAGGATATTCAAACAACGATGAAGTACGACAAGCGAGGCGACAGGGCCAAGAAGGCCGCAGCAGAAAGGTTCAAGGTCCCGAAGTGAGCGTATATCGAATGCAGGCGGCGCAATCAGAACCGGAGCCGCCGGTGTCCTGGGTTCTGGAGTCGATCGCTTTCTCGATCGGGAAGTGGCTGCTCCTTCTATGAGCTGGATCAACCTGCATCGAGACATCCTTCGGGAGTTCGAGTCGTTCGGCGGGAGCGTGGCACTCGATTGCTTCTTGATGGGCTTCTCCGTGTGGTCTCAGGAAGCGCGAAACACCCGCAAGCGCGAGGCCTATGCTCGGAATGCCGTTCCGGGTCCCTCGATTCCTTGTCGCTCGTGCGGTGCGCCCATTCCGAGGAAGAGCGGCGGCCGAGGATACGGAAGGCAGAGACTTTCATGCGTGGGGTGTACGCCAACGAAAAAGCAGACGGTGCATAAAGGTCCGACCATCCCGTGTCGGTACTGCGAAGTTCCCCTGCCTAAGAAGTTTGGCAAGCGTTGTGGTGGGCAGAGGTTCGTTTGCGACGAGTGTAAGTCGGCTTTAGCTCGCGCTCGTCTTGAGCAGTTCCACGAGCAGCGGTCTCAAACGCGAAAGGCGAGCAATGCATCTCACGATCACCAGTAGCGCCCAGAACGCGGCCAAGTACGTCGAGGGGTGCCTCCGCAGCGTTCACGAGCAATCGCACAAAAACTGGACTCATTACTATGTCGTCGACAAGACCTCGACGGATTTTACGCACGATCTGGCTAAGGCTCATCAGTACATGTGGTCAGATTCTCGAATCGTGGTCTCCTACGGTCGCGCCGACCGTCTTCGCCCTCTCGACAACCTTCTCCCCATCTGGCGCTCGCTCCCGCCCGAGGAGGTCATCGTGTGGCTTGACGGGGACGATGCTCTCCTCATTCCGAGGGCCCTCGAGATCGTGAACTTGGCTCACGAAAAGGGCGCGTGGGTGACCTGGGGCCAGTTCGTATGGTCGACCGGTGAGCTCGGGTTCGCGGGGCCGGTGGGGCCTTGCCCGAGGCGCGAGGACTGGCACGCGACGCACCTCAAGACGTTCCGCGCAGGTCTCGTGCAGAGAATCGACCCGGCGCATCTTCAGGACGACGGGCATGCTCGCGACATGGCTGTCATGTTTCCTTGCCTGGAGATGGCTGCCGAACGCGGGGTGTTCATCGATCGACTGCTCTACCTATACAACGTCGAGAACTCGTTCCAGGCCCATGCCTCGGCCGCGGATAAACAGGCCGAGGCCGAGGCCGTGAGAAGGATTCGGAACTACCCCAGGTACAAGAGATTGGAGAGGTTATGACCTCGTGGAAGTGGGTTCTCGCCTCCGTGTGCGCCGGGATGAACTTTCAGCGGTCGTTCTACTCGAGGTCACCGCTTGAGTTCTGGAGCTCGGTCCTGATTGGGCTCCTGTTTTTGACGATTGCCATCACGAAGGAGAAGCGATGAGCGACGACCCCATCGAGCGCGTGATATCGAAGCTAGCGACAGCGGAGCAAGAGCGCGACGAAGCGCGCGACACCGCCAAGGCGCTCCTCCAGCACGCGACCGGGCGGTGCAAGTGTCAGAGGACCGAAGACTGCCACGACGCGATTCGCGTCATCGCAGCGACGTTCGAAACCAGGGAGAAGAAATGAAGTACGCAAAAGCAGCGAAGGCATGGCGTGAAGTCGAGGAACCGGTAGCCCTAGACGTGCTCTGGAGCTTGGTCGCGGCCCGCAATCAAGCCG